>BNJV01000935.1_pt1 | contig 71088 bp, 95 predicted proteins | sample 8540591 | NCBI WGS metagenome assembly BNJV01 (sample SAMD00202457, study PRJDB9452) | human saliva metagenome | host: Homo sapiens
GCCCCAAAAAGTTAGACAATTAATTTGTCAAAGTTCAGTTCTGTATTGCACAGGACTGGAGTCCTTTTTAGTTTCTGTAATTCGTTTGTTGTTGTAGTAATCAATATAGTCTACACTAAAGCTTTGTTCCAGTGCTCGAGTGAGTGAAACGTGCTCTCATAACGATAAAAACCTCTCAGACTTAAGAATGCCAAAAGAAAGGTCCATCATGTGCCGTTGTCTGGGCTGTTTCCTTGCGTGACATAGATGCTTGAATTCCTTACTCTCTAAAGGACCGATAGTAAGAATCGTGTTGGTAATTGCCAGCCTTGATCTATGGAGAATTGTATTTTCGTAATGGTTCTCTGTAAGGCTTGTTCTAGCACTTAGCTTTCATTTGTACTAAGTTCGGTGAAGTAGAAAGATTGTAGGAGATCAATTTCGCTGTTAAAGCCATCTAAAACTGGTGATAAGTAAAGCTTTTGGTACTTGCTGGAATGGTAAGTTCTGTCACATCTGTGTAGCACTTTTCCATTGGTTGGCTGCTTCAGATTGGCGTTGAATAAGGTTATCTGCTTTCTTGCCAACGTCTCCTTTATGAGAGAATATTTTTTCGTTTCTGTCTTGTTTAGCTTGTCGTTGAGTGCCTTTCATCAAGCGTTGAACTCTTTTTATGATTGACCAGATAACCACGATTTCTTGGTTCTAAATGAATCCGACGATAACCATAATTTCCCATATGTTCGATAAAAATGGATTGAATTTCGACTTTAAGCTCTTGGTCCTTATCTGGTTTGTCTAGCTGTTTCAAAGTGATAGTAGTAGGTCGAACATGACTAGTTTAATAATAGCTTTTAGAAGAATATCTAACGAAAACTCAGTAATTAATTCTTGAACAATTTCTGTCTTACCTTTCTTTTCCTCCTTCAATCAGGTTCTCTCAACTTTTAGGATGGCATTCTCCGCTCTCAGGTACTTTCATTTTCTGCTTGAAGACGTTCTAATTCTGTCCTCTCTTCAGGTCTCTTTTTTGGCTTACGTCCCATTTTAGGTATTCTCCCTCTTGTTTTCTCAACAATAGTATACCCGTTTTTTCTTGTATTGTAGCCAATTAAAGTATCGTACGACTTGGGAGGCCGTATTCAGAGAAACTCTATCTTTAGTCCAGCCTTCATATAGGAACTTTATGAATCATTTCTTGTTTTAAATCAGGAGAATAGTAACGATTTTTTACATTGAACTCTGTTCCGTAACGATCAATCAATTTAATCATGTACCTAATATTAGAATTATAGCATATTGAATCTGGGAACAGTACATTAGGGCTGCTAAAAATATTTCTAGAAATAAGTTTGATTTTCCTAATCGAATTGTTGATATCTTATTTGAATCTACTATAGGTGTTTTCTATTTAATCTGCTACACAGCAAAAGGTATAGCAGATTGAATCTAGAATAGTACATTAAGACTTAACTAAAAAACATTTCTAGAAATAAGTTTGAGAAACTCCTAATCAATTGTTTATATCTTATTTCAATCCACTATATTTATCCCAAATTTATTTGACAGCTTCTCTAAGCATAACCTTGTTTCTAAGTTCATAGATCTGAACTTTATCATCATAAGTTAATTTCTGTAAAATACCCCCAAAAAGTTAGATTTTTCTGTCTAACTTTTTAAGGGTGCAGTCATTATACCTGATACAATGCGTTTTTTGATTATAAAGACTTTTGCCCTACCTTTTCTAGGCACGTTTAGAACCTTGTCTAAAAAATTCTTTAAGACGCGGGTGTTGTGGGTTATCAAAGGAATTTGGTCAGGTGTGCCGTCTCAAAGAAATTCACCGTCTGCAGTAAAGATAACTCGATTGGCAACCTTGCGGGCAGGAATCCCATTTTCATTAAGGTTACGATGATCATAGTCATACCTTGTTCAGCCAATTCCTTCATAACGTTAAGAACGTCGCCGACCATCTCGAGATCGAGGGCGAAGTTGGTTCGTCAAGAGCATGATATCAGGGTTCATGGCTGAACCACGAGCGATAGCCACATATTTTGACCACCTGATGAGCTTTCAGGATTTGCATTAACCCATCAGCGAGTCAACTTTTCAAAAGTTCCATTCCCAATTTTTTCAGCTTCGCGCGGTGTCAACTTATGCTCTACTGGTGCGAAAGTGATATTTTCCAATACCGTCATGTGTGGGAAAGATTGAAGTGCTGGAACACCATTCCGACATTTTTCACAAGACGTGGTCCCACGTTGGTTGCTTTGTCCGTCAAATCAACCATTAACCGTGATATGACCTTTTGTACCTTCCTCAAAGATTCAAGCGCAAGAAAGTTGATTTACCTGAACCAGAAGGTCAATGATACAAACAACATCTCCTTCATAAATTTCTTTGAGAGATTCCTTTAAGGACTTTGTTTTACCATATTGTTTATGTAAATTATCGACATCGATTTTTAATTTAGCCATAGTGAATCCTCTTTTCTAAGCGTTTTGCAAGTCTAGTAAGAAGAGTGATAATCACAAGATAGAAGACTGCGAAATTGCATACATTTTGAAAACTTCAGTGATTACAGTAGGCGATAATCTTACCAGTCTGGAAGAGAGTTCGACCAAACCGATTGCAGATACAATAGTTGTGCTGAGCGATGACAAATTGATTCGACGAAGTTTGGAAGCATAAGTTTAGTTTAGCAGCAACGAACAATCTTACGCATGGTTTCTGTAAGAGATACCCAAGGCTTCGACAAGCTTCCATTTGTCCAAATGGAAACAACCTTAACCTACCACGAACAATTTCAGCGATGTGAGCAGGTTTTAGGGAGAGGGCGATTGTACCAACGACAAAGTCATTGATTGGACTCTGTTGGCCTGTAAGAGATTCGATAAAGTTAGGAACTCCCCAGAAAATAAAGGCAGCAGAATCATCAATGGAATACCACGAATCCACATCGACAAAGATTTCTGAAATAAGACGAAGTGATTTATAAGGACTAACAACTAAACATACCAAAGATAATCCCGACGCAATCGCAATTGCAAAATCAAAGCTAAGAAGGTAATTCCAAGTCCACTTAAGAGTTGTTTGTAGTTGTTTCGCAAGCCCAAGATAGTAGTTTCGTCAACAGTTGATGATTCACTTGTTGAATCAGTTGCAGTATTTATCAAGAATCTTGGAACTCACCACTTGCTTTAGATTTACCAAGACCGTTGTTGAACATTTCAATCAATTCAGGATTGCTTCCTTTTGACTTCAAAAGCAGTTTCACCGATTGGAGTACCTTCGATTGGTGTTTTTAATTTGCCCTTGACTGATAGGTATTTAAGAACTGGTTCGTCATCCATTACAGCGTCAATTGAACCCTGTGTTCAAACTGTCCATACATAGATGAACAAATCTGCAAAGGTTTTAATTTTATAACCATATTTGCTTTGATTTTCAGTTAGGAAGGTTTGAGAAGCAGTACCGTTTTACACCAACAGTTTACCATTCAAATCTTCATAAGAAGAGATGAGTATGATTCCTTAACTCCAAGAATAGTATTAGCTGTATAGTAAGAATCAGAGAAATCAAAGGTTTCTTTACGGTACGTCTATATGAACATACCAGCAATCATACCATCAGCTTGACCAGATTGGACCGCGTTAATAGCAGCACGTCAAAACCTGGGTTGGTGGTTCCAATTTCAAAACCTTGGTCTTCAATGGCCAGTCAGTCCATATCCAACTCTGATGTACTGGTTGGCGAGTTTTGGAAAACGAATGGTGCAAATGAAGAATCACTTGCGATAACGTATTTTGAGTTTGACTGGAGTAACTTTTTGTCCTGCGCTTGTAGTAAGTGAGAAGTCACTTGTGAACTAGTTTTAGAGGAACTTGTCCATTTATTAATTTTGTCAAGCTACCATCTTTTTCATCTGAGCCAAAGCTTCGTTAAATTCTGTAACCAGGTATTCGTACTTGCTACCTTTTTAACTCCAAAGCAAAGCTTCAGCAACTTCTCCGTCCATGTTGATACTGAGATCTTGCCCTTGGTTAATAGCGGCCGCCGATATTTCGGTTTTGTCATCCGCCATTGTATTATACTGAGACTGTTATTCATCAAATCACCAGTATCCAAAGGTTTGATAGTGAAACCATATTTATCTTTGATGCTTTCACAAAACGTTGTGCAGTACCGTTTTTAACACCAACAAAGTTTACTGAGTTCTTCATACTTAGTAGTTTATTGAACTTAGTCGTTGCGATGACAACTTTTATATCATGATGTAGACATGGTGAAGACGTTTTCCGTTCTTTGGTTTTGTCACCAGCCATGATCGCATCTGCGCCTGCTTGGACCCGCATTGACGGCAGCATCAAAAGCCTGGATAAGACATTTGGATATTCCATCCTTTTATCTCAGCGACTTTATTGATAATGTCGACATCAATTCACTTTATAAGTCTGGTCTGTATCTTTAAACTCAAAGGTGCATAGCTGTATCACTAACAATCTTGATAGTGTCCGCATTAGCATAGCCTAAAGAATAAGGAAATAAAATAGCCAAAATGTAAGTTTTTCTTCATATTTAGTCTCCTTTTTTAAATCTTGCCATTATAGCAGAAAAATAAAAAGTTGTGGAAATATTTAGTGTTTTATGTAAGAAGATGTGACATAAGATGCCGGGTGGCAAAGTTGAGAATCGATGAGTCGATCCTTTTTATGGTAAAATGAAGGATGAAAATGTGTGAGGCAATTATGATCCAATAGAATTACAGACAACAAATTTAAACTTGTATCCAAATACCAACCCATCTGAGGATCAACCGCAAGCTATCGAACAGTTGGTAGATAATATCGAGGGTGGAGAAAAGGCTCAAATCACAGTGGGGCGACTGGTACAGAAAGACCTATACCATGAGCAGGTGATTTCCAAAAGTTAATAAGCCAACTCAGTCATCGCCCACAATACAAGACCTAGCAGGCCAGCTCTATGGGAGTTCAAAAGAATTTTCCCAGAAAGGAAAATGCAGTTGAGTACTTCGTATCTTACTATGATTACTACCAGCCAGAGCCTATGTGCCGTCGGTGATACCTACATCCGAAAAAGATAGTTCAGTCAACGATAAGTTGATGGCTTCGTCACTCCGCTACATCAACGCTCTTAGAGCGTAACGATGTCATCGTTGTAGCATCTGTGTATCTTATCTATGGTTTGGGTTCGCCTAAGGAATACGCTGATAGCGTCGTAAGTCTGCGTCCGGGTCTTGAGATTTCTCGAGATAAACTGCTCAATGATTTGGTGGATATTCAGTTCGAACGCAATGACATTGATTTCCAACGGGGAAGATTTCGTGTACGTGGGGATGTGGTGGAAATTTTCCCAGCCTCTCGTGATGAGCATGCCTTTCGTGTAGAGTTTTTCGGCGATGAGATTGATCGCATCCGTGAAGTCGAAGCTTTAACTGAAAAGGTCAAGTTCTGGGCGGAAGTGGATCATTTGGCGATTTTCCCAGCGACTCCACTTTGTGACCAATGATGACCACATGGAAGTAGCTGTTGCAAAGATTCAGGCCGAGTTGGAGGAGCAGTTAGCTATCTTTGAGAAGGCAAACTCATGAAAGCGCAACGCGGAAACAACGAACGAGTACGATATCGAGATGCTTCGTGAGATGGGCTATACAAACGGCGTTGAAAACTATTCACGCCACATGGATGGACGCAGCGAAGGAGAGCCTCCTTATACTCTTCTGGACTTTTTCCCAGATGATTTCTTGATTATGATAGATGAGAGTCACACATGACCATGGGGGCAGATCAAGGGAATACAATGACGTTCGCGCAGGAAATGTTCGGTTAATTATGGTTTCCGTTGCCATCTGCCTTGGATAATCGTCCCCTTCGTCGTGAAGGTTTGAAAGTCATGTGCATCAGATTGTTTATGTTCAGCGACACCTGGTGATTACGAGATGGAACAAACTGACACCGTGATTGAACAAATCATCCGTCCAGCAGGTCTTTTTGGATCCCTGAGGTAGAAGTGCGTCAACCATGGGACAGATTGATGACCTCTTGGGGAAATCGATACTTGAGTTGAAAGAACGAGCGCACCTTTACTACATGACCAAAGAAAATGGCAGAAGATTTGACGGATTACTTCAAAATGGGGATCAAGTCAGGCCATGCACTCGGATATCAAGACCATGGAACGTACGGAGATTATCCGAGATTTACGATTAGGGTCTTTGATGTCTTGGTCGGAATCAACACTCCTTCGTGAAGGGATTGACGTTCCTGAAGTGGTTGGTTGCCATTCTCGATGCCGATAGGAAGGCTTCCTCGAAACGAACTGTGGTCTCATTCAGACCATTGGTAAGTACTGCCCGGCAATAGCGAGGACGTATAATCATGTGTACGGTTACTATGACTCAGTCTATGCAAAAACCATCGATGAAACGGCTCGCCACCGTAAAATCCAGATATTTAATGAAAACATGGCATCGTCCCACAAACTATTAAGAAGGAAATCCGTGATCTTATTTCTGTTACCAAAACTGTGGCTAAAAAGAAGGGGACAAGGAAGTCGATATCAATAGCCTTAACAAACAAGAACGCAAAGAATTAGTCGAAACTGGAAAAGCAATGCAAAGAAGCAAATCGAAGTGTGACTTTGAACTGGCAGCTCAAATTCGTGATAATATGATGTTGGAAGTCAAGGCGTTGGTTGAAGTTATATAAATAATTAATGAAAGGTATATTAATGAAAAATAGACATCTAGAATTGAAGCTTGTAGAATTTTAATGCTGATGATTTGCAATCTACATGTTCTGGGCATGGGAGGAATTTAGAAAAAGTTGCCATTCAAAAATTTTTATTATATTTTGCAAATTATTTAGAAACATTTCTTACTCGACAGTAAATATTTATATTTTAATCGGAAGGTAGCTATGTCGGACTTATTAAATTTAGTTATAAAAATGTTTAGTTTTTTGGTTTGCAAATCATTTTTTATACGATTTCAATCACATTAATATTCGCACTTTTTCAAAAAGTGTCTCCGTTACGCTAAACGATTGGCTCTCTCTGCTTTTACGCCAATTAGCCATGGTCAATACTGGTATATGAGTTGTTATTTTGGTTTAATGTTGGTATCCATTTTTAAATCAAGCTATATTAACCATAAAACAAGCATTGTTATTACCTTTTGTTAGTGGTGGATTTGTATATTTTTCGATTATTCCAACAATATTTAACAAGATTCGTTAGGATTGTGGGGAATTGGATATAGTGTTTTATGGATGATATCGCTTTATATGATAAAGACTATCATCAATAAATTGAACTTTGAAAATCGTTTCCCAAAGCCTGGCAAGTTGCTGAATGATTATCTTGCTGACAAGTTTAACTTTTCTATTACACAATCTTGGCTATGAACAGTGGAGAAGTTATATATCTCCAACAGTAATTCTTCAAAGGAATATCAATATTTCTGCTATTTTTAGAATCTCAAAAATCTTCCATTAACTTTGAAAAAATAGTTTTAACGTATCTCGTGTTAACATTAGGAGTATATTTGTTTCATGTTCACCCTCTGATTTTGAAAAGTTTTAACTTTTTTATTCTTTAGTTGACGGACAGAAATTTAAATTTATATTTGTCAGTCCATTCTCTTAATATTACTTCTAATATTTATTGTAGGTTACATTTATTGAATATTTAAGAAAAAACTATTTATATATATTTCTGGTAAATTATAAGATCAAAAATTGTTCTAACGATAAAAAGCTTGTATTAAATAGGTTGAATATTATCTGTTTGCTGATGAATTAGAAGGAGAGAGAAAACGATTGAGAAGAATGTTAGTGCACACAAAAACATTCTAAATCAAAGCGAAAGAAAACTTGGTCTATAGACCGCATGAATCTGTGATTTGTGCAACATTCAACAATTACTGGATCCTTGATGCAAGCGTTCTGTTCTTTTCTGCTCTAGGAATATTATATCTATTGTACGGAACAACCATTCCAAGTCCCTATCGGAAACTTTGCAATATAGTTTTCCACTTTATTTAAATATCGTTCTTTTTGGTGAATGCATCTTATCATACTTTTCTTCGTACCTTTAGGAAAGACTGGATTTCCTTGCGAAATTTTGCAGAAGTGTTTTATATCCTAACGGGGATGCTTGTGTATTGCAGTTAACGATTGGGATGACCTCTAAAACAGGAAGATGATTACTTCCGATATGGGCATTAGACTATCGCTATCTGATTTCCCCTAGTTACTTATTTCATTTCTTTCTAAGTGCCTATTGTGACAATTATAATTTCCAAAACATATTGAAAGAAAAAAGGAGGAAGAAAATAATGGGAAAATACATTCAAATAAAAGTAATTCCAAATACAAAAAGAATCGCCCAAGAAAAGAAAGTTTTCAGCTCAGCTGAATTCTCATAAATTTTAAGTTCTTCTTGCTCGGTCTTATCCTAACGACGGACTGAGTTTGAATCTAATTTTTGAGAGAATCTCCTATTCCGTCATACCTATAGAGATATCAATTATAGTTTTCCATTATATATAAATCTTTTTGTCTGGTGTATCGATTATTTGACTATTGGTTCCTAGACTTTGTTCTAGAGACAAGGATGACTCTAACAAGATTTGCTGGATTGTTTCGTCTATCTTAATAGTATCAGTTTAATAGTCCATCTCTTTATTGGAATTGAGTGGGAAAAATAGTAAGGGCCTCCTGCCTTCTCTCTTATCCCTAGATCACCGCTACATCTGGTTTCCTATGGCAACCTATCCCAGTCTTTTCAGTTTGGCATCTATTATAATAGTAATGAATTATATTGAAAAGAAAGAGTCAATCATGATAAAACATCTAACTATATTTAGGGTAATTTACCTTCTGTTCCTGGTATTCGCCCTGATTCATTTATCTTAGGATTGTTTGACAGCTTTTACCCCCAGTCTTGTGGAATCTCTGGTTCTTTGGTCTCCTGTTAACCCTATTTATCCATCCATGGACCATCTTTATAAACAAGAATCTTTCAATGGCATCATTTGATTTTCAAGCTCTCAGCGGATTCTTTGCTCTCATAATCTGGTTTGTGATTTCTTTGTTTTATCTGTGGTTTCAGATTCGTCTATGCCTATCAATATAGATTATCAGATGAATAGTAAAAGATAAAGATGATCAGAATCTATCAATTCACTCCATGAAATTCATAGATATCGCAGCTTAGTTAATCCTTTGATTATGAAATCTAAAGTTAAGTATGTGAAAAAATTAAGCTTGTTAAACGGAAATGAAATTTATGTCCGTTCCCAATTAACGATTTTAACAAACATTTGTCTGATTAGAAGACCTCCAAACTCAGCGCGTGGTTATGCGGTACCGCACTCCTGAAACCAATCGCTGGTCTGGTTATCACCAGGGGGACATGTTGAAAATGGAGGCTTTTGCAGAATCTGTTATTCGTGAAATATGCAGGAAACAGGTCTGACGATTAAAAAAATCCTCAACTGGTCGGCATTAAAAAATTGGCCTTTAGATTCGGGTGAACGCTATATTGTCTTTTGTTATAAGGCGACTGAGTTCTCTGGTATAACTTCATCTTCAGATGAAGAAAGTTTCTGGATACAAAAGACCAGATTCTTGGATCTGGCCTATGATGTGTTACCTTTGGTGGAATGATGGGCTCCTGATAAGTCAGAATTTTCTACCAAATCACCGTACAGAAGATGATGGATGGGAAAAGAAAAATCTTCTAATCCTTTACTAGATAGCCTAACTTGTCCAGAGCCCTTCTCGATATGAAGAGGTCTTGTTCGTTTCAGCTTCGACCTGGGTGATAGTGGACACCATCTGTTAATTCAGAAAGTGGTCTAAGTCAGACCGTTCGACTTGCTCTAAAAAATGCTGAACGTCACGGCGACAAGAGAGTTTGAAACCAGGTTTCAATTTCTCCGTAGACAGGATGATCAATCAGGTATTCTGGACACGTCCCCCATTATCGACGATAGCCAGAAGTTCTTGACCGATTTCTTCCATCTCGTGCTTGACTTTAAACAGCTTGTGAACATACGGATTGGTTTGCTTTTCTTTATAAATACTTAGCCACGATTGGTTGATAAGATAGGGGCACCGTCTGCGAAGAACAGCAATGTCCTGAACAATAATCTGGCGAGTTACATGAAAACGGTCTGCTAAGCTTTTTCCGTTTAGAGGTTTTGAGCTTCTTTTAGAGTTGTAAAGGGTTTCTTTTCTATTTTTTGTCATAGCAGTCTCTTTCTTAATGGCGTTTTTAATGCTTTATAAACAGCTAAGGCTAAGTAATAGTCACCATACTATGAATAATTGTACCAATACCAACCAGGACAAATGGGACATAAAACACTAATATTTTCATTGGTTCAGTTCCTGTAAAAGATAATACATGCAAAACCTCAGCAATAGCATAGACAGGCCAAGTACAAAGTTAAAAATCAATGAATTTCTTATTGTCCAAGGTTTGAGATGTTTTTGAAGATAAAGCACCAGACTTCAAAAAAAGATATATGGGAAAATGCACGAGAAAGTACGATGACAATGGGGTGCCAACCATGAAATCCTAAACTAGAAGCTATAATAACAAAATGTCAGGAGAAAACATAGCGATAAAAATAGCAGCGTGACTTCCTAGAGTGTGGGAAGCGGGAATATGACAATTTAAGGGCATTACCAAAGGAATCAAAATAACGATAGCTGTCCAGCAATGCCAGTCCAAGGTCATGTGTGTTTTCTTTTATTATTCACTAATAACTCCTTTAACTGTATATACGTTGTATGGTACAATAAAAAATCAAACAAGTCAGAACTAAAATTGATTTTGATGAATTATCTATAAATGAGGTTAAAGAGGTTAAAAGAATAATAAAAATTTTAAAAAATAAGCAAAAAACTCTTGCACTAATCAAAATAGTGTGGTATACTTATAGACGGTTTGAAAAACTGCCTAAGACAGTAGGGGCTCGACTCATAAATATCCTACCGAGGACAAAACGTATCAATGTAAAAGAAGCCGTGTTGTACGCTCGTGTCTAGAGTTTGGGCGCGTTTTTCTTTTGGAAAAATTCAAACAAAATAATTACGGAGGTGGAGCACTGGCGGTAGGCTTGATTATTGGCCACTGGCGGGAACTTGAGTTGGCGTGGTAGCTGATGAGAAGCTGCTGCATCAATCTGGTCGTTGTGGGAACGCTCCAGTGGTTTGACTTCGAGGTTGAACAGATACAGTTCTTCGTCGTGAGCTTCGTGGAAGCGAAGTTGAGTATAAAGTTGTAAAAACTCAATCTTGCGTCGTGCAGCTGAAAAAGCTGGCCTTGCAGAACTTGCATCTGTTTGTTGGACCATCTGCTGTAGCATTTTCTAACGAAAGATGTTATCTTTCAGCGAAAATCTTGAACGACTTTGCTAAAAACGCTGAAGCATAGAAATCAAAGTGGTTGCAATTGAAGGCGCTGTCGCATCTAAGAAAATCGTTGCTCTTGCAACTCTTCCAAACCATGACTTCTTTCTATGCTCCTTTCTGTGCTTCAAGCGCCAGTGCGCAACGTTGCTCTTGCCAGTCGAAAGGTTTGCAGACAACCACAAGAAGACCTTGGCAATATTAAGCTACGCAGCGTAGCTAGCTACAAAAATATAAACTATAAAATATAAACTTATTTGGAGAAATAACAATGGCATTGGTTTGTTAGAAAACATTATTGCTGAAATTAAAAGAAGCTTCAATCTACGCCCAGATGAACGACAGCGAAAAGCTATCGAAGAAGGTGGGTGTAACTGCAGCTGCTCATGGCTGTAGCTGCTGCTAATTGATTGCTGAAGAAGCTGCTAATTTCATTTGACGTTAGTTGACAGCTGCTGAGCAAGAAAGTCGGCGTTATCAAAGTTGTACGTGAAATCACAGGTCTTGGTCTTAAAGAAGCTAAAGAACATGATGGTGCACCAGGTGTCTCAAAGAAGGCGTTGCAGCTGCAAGAGCTGAAGAAATCAAGAGCTAAATTGGAAGAAGCTGGAGCCAGTTACTCTTAAATAAAGAGCGACTACATTAGTAGCTTAAAAATGATTAAACCGCTAGTCTTAGGATTAGTGGTTTTTCTTTTTTGTTAAAGGGACATAAAAGGGCAAACTATTTAAAGTTTGTCTAAAAATCCACAAATTTTAATAAAGGTTTCCATTGAAATAAATCAATGATTACTTTTTATTTAAACTATATTTATAGTTTTGATTAGTGTGATATAATGATATCGTATTGTATTGTATATATTTGAAAGGTTATTCTATGAGTTTATTAAATAAAATTGAACAAGCTATCAAAGAATTGAAATTAAGGCGGTTTCAAAAACTAGGTGATGCTTACACTCCGTAAAAATACGATTTAAAATTGTTCATTAGGTTCACAAGAAAGACTGAATAAAACAACTAGAGGACTCAGATTCTTATGCTGTGGAAGATGGGAAAATGTTTATATATGTATGGCACACATAAGTCTGCAATATCTAAATTAGAAGGAGACATTCAGTCAGTTAAGGAAAAATTTTGGGAAAATATTGCTGAAGATAAAGAGTTGGGAGACTTGTTTGTTGTCATACTTCTTCAAATATAACAATTAAACAAGGACATCTAGATAAAATAGCTGAGCCTTATCAGCTAGAATGATTGGAATTAATAAGTACTAATAATCTATTAGATTTTCAATATTTAGAAAAAGTATCCTATCAATTAATTGAATCTACAGAGCAAAGTTTGGTCTATCAATGACTTCATAAGAATTCATGATGAGTAACAATACTCATATCTAATAACTATATTGAGATGTAAAGTGAATTGTAAATACCATTAAATCAAGGAAAAACGAAACTTCTAATATCTGCTAAGCCTGGAACAGGAAAACGAAAGCAATTGAAATTTGCACAAAACCGAAATAAAATAACATTATTGTGTTAAGAGCAACAATCAAGAACAATCAAGATGCAAACACAATCTAAATTTACACACAAAGAAAATACAACAGATGATGTACACACAAAAACACACTCTAATGAACACGACAAATAATATTCACGGTACAGATTACTGCTAAAGAAGATGTGATTAATAATATAAGGTCTATGACTACAATAATAACCAGAACTTTTAAAAAAAACACAAAAACCACAATTCTCTCAGACTTAGTTTACTCGTAAAAATTGAGCACAATAAAACGATATCAAAAGTAACCCCACATTGCAGTCATTACAACCAAGTTATAAGTTCTCAGGATTTGATTAATTTAACGATGAAATCTTTTCAAAAGATTACTAAACAAATTCTAACAATAAAATATTATTAATCCAGAACAAAAAACTTTATTTATTTACTTACTAAAAAAAATTAGACCTGGAAATTTAGAAAACAAAGAATTCAAAAAGTTAAAATAACTGATATAACAAATACTGACTTTAAAATTGCAGTGGAAGCTTCAAAAGAGAGTTATTAATATTTATAACGACAAAGTTGTAAAGATAGTCAATCATTAAGATGATTATATAGTTATCAAGTTTTTAATTAATAAGGAAACATCTAATTTTAGAAATTTTACATGAGTTATATCTAGTAAACAGTAAAAGGATTGTTCAAATACTAAAATCAATGTTCAATTTTTATTAGAAAGAGAGTGATTTTAGAAGAGGCGTTTCTGATGCAGTTAAATCATATTACAATGAAAGTATTTGAAGTGATGAACTTAAAGAGAAATTTTAACACAATTTGGAGTATTGCTTCCTTTTAGAAAGCAATTTCACATCAGTAAAAATAAAATAGATAATATAGAGTCTAAAGGATTATACAAAGACTAATTTTATCAATCAGAAGGACAAGGAATTTACTGAGGATTCAGTTTTAAATATTATATTTGTAACTACACGTACAAAATATTATAGTCAAGTCCTCAATTATTGTTAAAATACTTTGATAAAGATCTAATAAGATTTCGAATGTTTATAGTATCCTTGAAGCAAACTACGGTTTGGTTACAGAAAGAATATGTTGATTTTACCTTGGCTGAAAATACATTTCTGAACTGCTAATCTTGATTTGATGAAAAGTTATAACCAAGAATTAATCGTGACAATTTGAAACAGTATCTTAAAATTACAATTGACAAGACAGGAAACAAATGAGAATCATTTACATTTAGAAATGTACCATTCCTGATAGTGAAAAACTAGAAGGTATCATAGAAGTATACTGAAACTTTTAGCAAGATTATATAATCTTGGGAGTGTCGATATTAGACTCTATATTGAGAAAATACTGTTATGATTACAGAAGAAATATTTTGTCTTATTCAGAAAGTCATCGTATGACTATTAATAGAGATTTGAGAAGCATTAGAATTATTTTTGAAGACATATTTATCTATGATTGAAGAACAAATAGTTTATACTTTACATAAAGCTGAAGTGGACTTATCGAGTGTGTTTGACGATTATGTGATTTCGGACCGACAAGATATATATATAAATTTGACAAATCATAATCATGCTTGGTTTTATGAGGATGATGTTAGAAAAACTAAAGTTACAACAAATTGCAGATAGCTATTCAAGTAATTGGCATAATATTTTTCAATTTTGCAAATCAATTTTAAAAATAGTTTGTTTATGAATGATGTTAATATTGAACAGGTATTATTTAATATGTTTTGTTATTATGATAGCAAGATAGAATTTTTAAATTCAATGTTTAAAACAAACTATCATTTTGACAACAAGACACCGATTAGTTTTCTTAGAAAATATTGAGAAAAGTTTAATGCAGTCTATTATTGCTTCCTCTCCGAAATCAGAAAAATATGAATGGCAACTTGCATTTAGTTTAACTCAACTTGAAAACGTTAAAAATGAAGATCTACAAACATTAAAGAGTATTCTAGAAGCTAATTCTTTACCATGTTATTTTACAATTTTAAATTTTGAAAGATTGATTTTTGAAAGATCCTAGTTTAAAAGAGTTGTTAATACAAAAAGCTGGGGGAGTACAAATTTTGTTATTTCTGATTTTATAAGAGAAGAGGATGCCAAAATTAATAAATCTAATTGGAGTAAATGAGTTAAAGTCTTGGTATTTAATAAATTTAGAAAATTATCAGAATCACAGCTATAATCTTTTTCAAAAATTAGGCGAAAAAGATGTTAATTTTTCGGTAGAAGTATTGAAGAAAAATTGATGAGATGAGAATAGGTCATTCAAATTTAGGATACATGATATTACAAACTATAAATGAATTTAAAGATAAGAAAGAAATTTATAAAAAGTTTATCCGTTTTTGCAATAAATAGGTCAAATTACTACTATAACAATATGCTGATGATATTATATGACAGTCAGATAATATTAGAAATGTTGGAGGAAACAAACAATGAACAATTTGCAATTAGATTGGATTAATCTGAGTGTAGAATTTTAGAAAACGACAATCAAAAACTAATACTATTTAATCTTCTCAAATCTAAAGGATTTGGTAAAAAGTCATTCCAAAGTACATTTTAGTCCCTATTCACATACTGGTAGTCACAGTTCCGGTGTTAGAATTAGAAAAAGAACTCCCAGAAAGAATTAAAAGAGATATTTGAAAGTGATATAGACTATATTAACTTGCTACTGTACTTGGAAAAACTAATAGATGGAAAGCGTAGCGATTGAAAGTGAATTGGAAAAAGAGTTTTGATGATAAGAGTGATATACCACTTTATAACATAGTAAATATAAAGTGGGTTAGATGATGAAAAGATATCAACGTTTGGCTTTAATTTTAAAATTATGATTATACACTCTCATATTTTTATTCTTTTAATTGTGAAAGCCAACTTGTAGAGCTAAGATTTATCTATTTATTTCATTGATAAAATTTTGGAATAATTTTTCTATATCCTATAGATGTATACATTTTTAGATTTTAATTAAAAATTGAAGGAGAGAGACTAGTGGACATTTGAAAACTAGAGGAAGAGATTGAGGTACGAACTACTGGGACGCCCTATGCATTGACTTTAGAGCTTCATGGAGATGAATGTAGACTTTATATCGAGGTTGAAAATGGACAATCGGATCAGTATTGCTGGGAGATTGTTTTCTACTGTTGCTTTAAGGTAAACTATGAGACGGATGCTGGTTGGACTTGTTGGGAAAGTGAGACTGGTACAAGAGATTTCAATATGAAAGATATTCCTTTTGAAAATCTCTATGTCTCACACTGTGCATGATATTAGACTTATCGCCGAGATAATATGATACCAACTTCGATTACTTTATCAAGTATGTAGTGACATTGTATGCCAAGATATTCAAGTCTACTAAGGTCCTAGTGAGTAACAGAACTTTCTTTTGGAAGGTTTAGCTTTGCTAATAATAAATGTTTAGATTAGAAAAATCTAAGTTAAAAACTTTTTCAGAAATCACTTTTGATGGGACTTAGTGAGAATCTCGACTTGAAGGTTGACGATCAAACAATGATGTCAGCTGGATTCTGTAAAAGGCTTTGAGATTGCTTTAATATGTGAATAGACATAGAATGAATGGCAAGATAATTTTTGAGACTAGAATTTGGATAGGATAAGTAAAAATAAATGGAGAGTATAGCTATGATTAAAAAGGAAATTCTGAAGGACTGGTCCTTCAATCAAAATCGACATATGACGAGAACTGGATAGATAGAGTTTGAAATCGTTCAAGAAGAGGGGCTTATTATCTACGTATAAGTGATAAAGAAATTTTTATTGAGAAAACTCGAATCCATTTCAAAAAGAAAAAGAATTGTCGCAAAGGACCATTTCAGGACTTGATTTGAGGATGAAGAAAGGTGTGACCTTTTGTGGAAACCAACATATTGGCAGGAATCTTTCAATACAATCGCAATAATTATGAAATGAAAAACTATTGGCTCGAGTAATAAAGGAGATATCTTGCCAGTCACAAAAACGGATATCCGATTACTGTCTATGCAGTAATTTCTCAGTAGCAGGAAGAGAAGTTTTTCCCTCTGTACTGGAAATACTGAAAAATCGATATTTTACTCGCTCTTTTTATGCAATCCAGTATATTAGTGGATTTAACTTTTTAGATATTGATTTCTTAGCTACCTCTTTTACCAATTTAATCATCGTTCTTCAATAAGGAAGAAGTATTTAGAAATGCTTCTAGAAAGTAGAAGACATTTCGTCAATAAATTATCATTGTGTATTTTTATCAGCTCTTCTTATAGAAATGTGTCATTGAAGTTTGTACTTTTTAGTTTCAGGAATACGATCGGTGAATGCGATTGATAATATTCTAAAAGAATTGGAAAGATTAGTAAGAATTAATACTGAGAAAAATACAAGAGTGATGATAAAATAATTTTTACTTTTTCAATTCCTTTTTGATATAATAGACAACAAGAAAGAATATCTTATCAGTAAATCCCAAGCGAGCCTGTGATAGTGAGAGTCAGGTGATTGAGAGATGAGTGTGGCGCTTTTGGTAAATTTTTAAAAATAATGAAGTAATGATTAGGGTGGAACCGCGTTTCTGACGCCCCTAGGTCACTTGACTTAGGAGCAAAGACACGGTTCTTTTTTCGTATTCTAGGTCGCAAGAAATTATAATAAAAGGGTAAAATATGTCCAAAAATTGACTTTTCCAGGAAATTATCCTTACTTTGCAACAATACTGGAAACGATCGGGTTGTATGCTCATGCAGGCTTATGATAATGAAAAAGGTGCGAACTATGAGTGCTACACTTTCCTTCGTGCTATCGGTCCTGAGCCATGGAATGCAGCTTATGGTAGAGCCATCACGTCGTCCAGCAGACGGTCGTTACGGGGAAAAATCGACCGTCTTTACCAACACCACCAATTCAAGTGGTTATGAAACCATCACCATCGAACATTCAAGAGCTCTATCTTGAGTCATTGGAAAAATTGGGTATCAATCCTTTGGAACATGATATTCGCTTCGTTGAAGATAACTGGGAAAACCCATCAACTGGATCAGCAGGTCTTGGTTGGGAAGGTGGCTTGATGGTGTGGAAATACTCACTCACTTACTTCCAACAAGTCGGTGGCTTGGCAACTGGTCCTGTTACAGCTGAAGTTACTATGGTTTTAGAGCGTTTGGCTTCTATATTCAGGAAGTAGACTCAGTTTACGATCATCAGGTGGGCTCCTGGTGTTAAATACGGTGAAATCTTCCTCAACCAGAATACGAACACTCAAAAATACAGCTTTTGAAGTTTCTGATCAAGATATGCTTCTTGAAAACTTTTGATAAGTTTGAAAAGAAGCTGGTCGTGCTCTGGAAGAAGGCTTAGTTCACCCTGCCCTATACTTTGTTCTCAAATGTTCACACACCTTTAACCTGCTTGACGCGCGTGGTGCTGTATCGGTAACGGAGCGCGAGGCCATATCGCTCGTGATTCGTAACTTGGCCCGTTCGTGCGTAGCCAAAACCTTTGTCGCAGAACGCAAACGCCTAGGCTATCACTTTTAGATGAAGCAACACGTGCAAAACTCTTAGCAGAAGAGGAAGAATAAAAACAGGTACAAGAATGAAAAAGGGCGAACAAAGTGAGCCCGTGTATACCCAGAGGCAAGTCGAAGACTTACTAAAGAGATAGGCACCGCTGTACTGAGATATCTGATTTTGAAACTTTAGGTTCAAAAATCAGTTGGCTAAAATCCACTTTGATGAGACTGTTGGAAATCTTTGTCAAGAAGACAGAAGATTTCCCACAGACTCTGAAAGTTGAGTTACAACGTCCCCAGTAATCCTAAGGTGCCTATCAAAGAAATTTTATAAAGGAAAAACATGGCAAAAATTTATTAGTAGAACTAGGACTCGAAAGGTTACCAGCCTACGTTGTCACACCAAGTGAAAAACAACTAGGTGAGAAAATGGCAGCCTAATGGATAACGCCTTTCATACGAAGAATTCAAACTTTTTCAACTCCACGTCGTTTGGCTGTTCGTACTTTGGCTTGCAGACCAACACGGATTTGGACTGAAGATTTTAAAGGACCTTCTATTGCTGGATGCAGAAGGAAACTTTTCTAAAAGCAGCGCAGAGGGTTTGTCCGTGGTAAAAGAGCTTGACGGTAGATGATATCGAATTCCAGTGAAATCAAAGGTGAAGAATATGTCTACGTAACTAAGCATGAAGCTGGAAAACCAGCTGAGGAAGTTTTACTGGAATTCCAGAAGTGTTGGCTGGTTTAGCTTCAGTAAGTATGCACTGGACAAACAATACACTGAATATATCCGTCCGGTCCATACATTGACAGTTCTTTTGGATGATGTGGCACTCGATATGATTTCCTAGATATTCATTCAGGAAGAGTTAGCCGTGGACATCGTTTCCTTGGTCACAGAAGAAATTCAGCATGCTGACAGCTATGAAAGAAGACTGCATAAAGTTTATGTTATTGCAGATAGCACTGAACACTGAAAATATGATTCGTGAGCAATTAAGGCTATTGAAGCTGCAGAAGGTGTACAGGTACAAATTGATGAAGGACTCTTGAATGAGTTTTTGAATTTGGTTGAATACCCAACGCCTTCATGAGAATTTTGATCCTGTACTAGAGGTTCAGAAGAAGTTTTAGTCACTTCAATGAGTCACGCAACTACTGTAGTACGTGACCTGATGGAAATCTAAAACCAAACTTATTTCTGTTCTGTAAGAAAATGCAGAGTATTTGGATAATGTCATCCGAGGAAATGAGAAAGTCTTAGTTGCGCGTCTTGAAGATGGTGAATTTTTCTGGCGTGAAGACCAAGTGAAGATTAAAGATCTTGTCGTTAAATTATCACGTAACCTTCCATGAAAGATTGGTTCATTACGTGAACACATGATTCGTGCCCGCAAATTGCTATCCTTTTTGGCGGAAAAAGCAGGTTTATCGGTAGATGAAACTGTTGACCTTGCTCGTGCTGCAGCCATTTATAAAGTTTGACCTCTTGGACTGGTATGGTTGGTGGTTGATGAGCTTCAAGGGATCATGGGTGAGAAATATGCTCTTCTCCTTGGTGAAAACTGCAGTAGCTACGCTATCCGTGAACCTACCTTCCAGATTCTGCAGATGGTGCTCTTCCTGAGTCTAAAGTCGGAGCTATCCTTGCACTAGCTGATAAATTGGATACTCTCTTGTCCTTCTTCTCTGTTGGTTTGATCCATCTGGTTCAATGACCCTTATGCTCTTCGTCGAGCAACACAAAGGGATTGTCCGTATCTTGGAAGACTTTGGCTGGAATATTCCAATGGACAATTGATTGCAGCCTTTATGCTTTTATCATTTGATAGCTAACACGATAATCAAGAAGAAGTGCTTAACTTCAAAAGCTCGTTGATAAGATGATGGGGTCTACTGCGAAAAGATATTAAAAAGAGGCTGTTCTTGAAAGTTCAAACTTTGTTGTTGCAAGATATGATTGGCAGCAGAAGCCTTAACTCGAAACTGCAAAAACTGAAGATTACAAATCATCAGTTGAATCATTATCGTGCCTTTAACCTAGCAGAAAAAGCAGAAGGTTCGGTTAAAGTTGATTCAAGTCTCTTTGAAAATGAACAGGAAAAGAACTAGCTCAAGCAGTAGAAAATCTAGAATTGAAGGGGCTCACTAACGATAAATTAACGCAGTTATTTGCTCTAGTCCTGTTATTGATGCTTTCTTTGACAGCAATGGTTATGGCGAGATATTGATGTCAAGAATAACCGTTTAGCTATCCTAACTGAACTTGTGAATAAAGCAAAAACAGTCGCTGCTTTTAATCTTCTTAATACAAAAATAGAATTAAAAAGTAGATTGGAGGTCCAAATATGACACCATGATCCGCTCGTATTAATGAGCTTGCGAAAAAGACTGAAGGCTTGACTGCAGAAGAAAAAGTAGAACAAGCTAAACTTCGTGAGGAATATATCGAAGGCTATCGTCGTTCTGTTCGTCATCACATGAAGGAATCAAAATCGTAGATGAAGATGGTATGATGTGACTCCTGAAAAACTTCGTCGAGTACAACGAGAAAAAGGTTTACATGGCCGTAGTCTTGATGATCCGAATTATAAATAAAAATTCTCGGTTTGTGTGTGCGAACCGAGATTTCTAATAACAAAAAGGAACCAAGAATGGTTTCCTTTTGTTGGATTGATAGTTACTTGCCGAAGTAGCGTCTGCATCTCCATGAGCGCCATCAGCTGAGTCAGAAGCGCCAGAGGGCATCTGCATCGCCATGACCTCCAGCAGCAGGAGCAGGTCCGCTACCACCTACCAAACGTTGACCAGTTTCTTTCAAGTACCAGTCAAGCCACGGTTGAGTTAAATCAATTTCATTGATACCAGCATATGATCCGTCGGATAGGTTACAGTTTAGAGTAGTTGTGAGTGTTGATAACACCAGCAGGTGAACTGGAACAATTATACGAACGTATTCTTGGTTACCGTTTTCAGAGTTCCGATAACCCACTCAACATTTTTCATACGTGCTGGTGGAGTGAACCGTGAACTGTTGACATACTGACTACCAGATTGAGGTGGTACGTTCTCTGCAAACATTGTTTCTGGATCTTGATGAGCGTTGTTGTAGTAGAGGAATTGGTTGTTATCGTCGGCGTATGTCAACTCAAAGGCATAGCTTTTCAAGAACATATCGATTTGGTTAACTGTAAGTGATACCATGGTCAAGTTTAACGTATGTATCACCAGATACAGCTCCTGTGATTTCAGCGACTTTTCTACCCAGTTTGGATCATCAGGGTCAACTTCTGTAATAGTTGTAGCGATTGGTTTTCCACAATCCAAGTCTCTCTAGGTTCAATTGGTTTTGGTTTTTCAATTTAGAAACGACTCCTACGTATTTGACAAAGTTATCTCAAACAGAGTTTCAAGGAAGTTAATAGTTCCTTCGTTGATAATATTTTCGTTAGCATCAAAAGCTTCTTTAGCTTTTTCCAAGAAGAATTCATTCCTGGAAGAGTATGAGCATTTACACCTGGAGCGTCAAGAAGTCTTACGAAGGTGAACTTGCACGAGAAGTTCCTTGGTCGTAGTAAGAAGCACCCACGATCATCACTGGTTTGTTTTCAAATGGATGCACTTCATATGAAAGCCATTCAAGAACTGACTTGAGTGGAAGCAGAAATTGTATGGTGTGTGCTCAGGGTAGCAATAATCACCATCAGCACGAGTAATTTTATTATAAAGAAGGCGCAATTGGAAACTTTCGTCCCATTTTTCGTCTTGATCAAACATTGGAACTTCATCGATTTCAAGAACTTCTAATTCAAATTTAAGTTTGAAATTCGACGGATGAATTCAAGAGTTTTGCAGTTATATGATTGGTCATAGTTTGATCCAACAAGTCCAACAAATTTCATTCTATTTTGTCTCCTATCTTACCAAGTTTTCCCAGTCAAATTCTTCTGCATCTTTACGAGAAGTTCTTGTGCATTACGCATTTTTCAGTCACTTTAACAAAGATGCGAAGTCATCAAAAGATGGCATCTAATTTCTTGATTACATCAAGATCTACCAAGTCACCATTCTTATCGAGATGCTTGAAGAGAAATGAAGAGCAAAAACTCATCTGGAAGAACATTTGCTTTAATTTCTGGAGCATTCAAGATTTGACGGAGTTGCAATTGAGCACGTGATGAACCGAGTGTACCGTATGAAGCACCTGTGATCATCACTGGTCTATGAGGGTGAAATACTCATAAGAAATCCAAAGCAAGAGCGCTCATAAGAACGGCAGGAATTGGTGATCGTATTCAGGAGTACCGATAATCACACCATCAGCTGCTTCGATTTTTGCAGCGATTTCAAAGGCTTCTGCAGGAATAAGTTTATCTGCAGGTTTGTTGAAGACTGGTAGGTCTTTAATTTCTACCAATTCGATTTCTGCTTTATCAGCAAAAGTGTTTTTGCATATATTGAAGCAGTTGGCGGTTTTGATGGAACGTTTAGAGTTAGTTCCTACAATAGCAATAAGTTTTAGCATGAGCTTTTCCTTTCTCTTTTTGCATTATTTATAGTTATTTAGTTTTTAAAAGCGCTCTAATGATTCAAAAGATATTGGGTACTTCCCTTAATAAATCTGTCACTTTCTTTTTCAAGACAGCCCAAGCTTGCTCAATAGGATTCAAGTCTGGTGAATAAGGTGGTAAAGGTAAGAAAAAGTGTTTATCTTGAATGCAAAGTTCATCCAAAATGTTCTTGGGATGAAAACTAGCATTGTCCATGACAATGACATGAGGGGGCTTCAAAGCAGGTAGAAGTTGAGTTTTTGAAATCACTCCACAAAGAAATCGCTCGTCATACTTTCCTTGTAAATCAGTGGGGCTATAAACTCTCCATCTACTTGTCCTGCAACAATCGAGTCCGCTCAAAACGCCGTCCGTTAATCTTTTCATAGACTCTTCCCTCTAGAGCCCGTGCATAAGGACGATAGAGATAGTGGTCGATTCCGCTTTCGTCAATATATACGACTGGTAAATCTTTTTAGGCTATTCAAAAATATCAAGAAACTCAGCGACTTTCTCTGGATCTTGTTCCTTAAAGCTAGTCGTCTTTTTAAAGTGACATGAATCTGCTTTAAAGCTGCCCATACTGAAGGGACACAGCACAAGCAAACAGCTGCAATTTCCGTAAGAAAAGCATCTGGATAGAGCCTCTACAAAGGCTTTCAATTCCTCTAAAGGAATCTTTCTCTTTGCATTGTTTATTTATCTTTGGATACCGGATGAACAAAGCGATATGTCCATCTTTATCAATAAGGATGGCTTCGATTCCATCGATATTTTCGATTTGCCACATGATAGAAGCGCTACGTTCACCAAACAATCGTGGTCCATATCTCACCATCAACTGAGCGGTCAGATATAATCGTTAAACTTAGCCAAATCCGTTTCAATAGGATAGCCAGCTTCACTATCGAAAATGTGATGATAATCTTTTCCATCGATTTCAAGATGCTGTTCATAAATTCCAGTAAATGCACACGGATTTTCCAGTAATAGATAAGGTCATCAGTGATTCCCACGTGGATGATTAGGGTCTTGAATACCAATTTGCCAAGGTTGTCCACTTTCTGGCTTGGTTATTGCCAATGGTAAGGGATATTTCCCCAAGATCGATAAGAGCAGTGACACCATTTCTTTTAAGAAAGTAGCAACCTTATCTGCGCTATAGTCTTTTGCTAAACAACCTAAATCAATTTTCATTCCTTTCTTTTCTAAGAAAACGGTAGAAACAATTGAATCGGGTTTGATAAAAACGGGGTCTATTAATGGTAAGATCGAAGAAATTTCTTCAGGACTCAGCAACTTTTGCATCGGAGAAAAGTCCAATACGCCAGGTTTGTACCATAGGGACCGATGCTGATATTGAGATTGCTTCCAGAGGCTAGACTGTGTTCTAATCCTAAAGAAATCAGTTCAAACAAATCAGGGTGGACCTTAACTGGGGCAATTCCTGCCTCGATAGTTAATTTCCATCAATTCCGATTCGGTACTATTCGCATTAAAGCGAAATTCAAGTTCCTTGAGCAAATCCAAAAAGCTTGACGGAGAAAGATTATCCGCTTGTTCATGTACCAAGGAAATAGTAATCGTAGTTCCCATTAACCGTTCAGATAATGAACTGAGAGGCAAAAATCAACTCCTTCAAATCAATTGAAATAGTTGTAAATCCAGATATGAAAGCAATCTGAAGATTTATATTTTCATTCCATATAAATAGAATATCATAAAGTCAGCGTTTTCACAAATTGTTTTACAAAAAGTCAAGAAATATGCTCAAAAACTATATTTCCTTAAAATTTAATTTGAAAATACTGAAAAAGAAATTAATATATGTTTCTAGTATTTTCAAAATAAGGAAAAACAAAGCAAAAAGCTTGTAAACGCTCACAGAAAAATGATATACTAGAAAAAGTAAATAAAAATTAAAGGTAGGAATTATCTTATGAGGTAAAATCGTAGTCGTGGGTGCTAACCACGCTGGAACAGCTTGTATCAACATCTATGGACAATTTTGGAAGTGAAAATGAAATCGTTGTTTTTGACCAAAAACTCAAACATTTCATTCCTAGGATGTGGAATGGCTCTTTGGATTGGTGAGCAAATCGATGGCCCAGAAGGTCTCTTCTACTCAGATAAAAAGAAAAATTGGAAGCAAAAGGTGCAAAAGTTTATATGAACTCACCAGTTCTTTCAATTGACTATGATAATAAAGTTGTAACTGCTGAAGTTGATGGAAAAAGAACACAAAAGAATCATACGAAAAATTGATCTTTGCTCAGGTTCAACACCAATCTTGCCACCAATCGAAGGTGTTGAAATTGTTAAAAGGTAACCACTGAATTCAAAGCAACTCTTGAAAATGTTCAATTCGTTAAATTGTACCAAAAATGCTGAGAAGTGATCAACAAACTTGCTGACAAGAGCAAACATCTTGAACGTATCGCTGTTGTCGGTGGTGGATACATCGGTGTTGAGCTGCTGAGCATCTCGAACGTCTTGGAAAAGAAGTTGTCCTTTGTTGATATCGTAGACTGAGTCTTAAACGGTTACTACGATAAAGACTTCACGCAATTGATGGCTAAGAACCTGAAGGACCACAACATCCATGGCACTGGACAAACTGTTAAAAGCTATCGAAGGTGACGGTAAGTTGAACGCTTGATCACCGACAAAGAAAGCTTTGACGTTGATATGAGTTATCCTTGCAGTTGGTTTCCGTCTAACACAGCTCTTGCTGATGGTGAGATTGAACTCTTCGCAACGGTGCTTCCTTGTTAACAAGAAACAAGAAACTTCACTTCCAGGTGTGTTCGCTGTGGGTGACGTGCAACTGTTTATGACAACGCTCGTAAAGACACTAGCTACATCGCTCTTGCATCAAACGCTGTACGTACTGGTATCGTTGGTGCTTACAATGCTTGTGGACATGAGCTTGAAGGCATCGGTGTTCAAGGATCAAACGGTATCTCTATCTACGGTCTTCACATGGTTTCAACTGGTTTGACTCTTGAAAAAGCAAAAGCTGCAGGCTACAATGCAACTGAAACTGGCTTCAACGATCTTCAAAACCAAATTTATGAAACATGACAACCATGAAGTAGCTATCAAGATTGTCTTCGACAAAGATAGCCGTGAAATCCTTGGTGCTCAAATGGTATCACGTGATCCTGGAATTGCTATGGGAATTCACATGTTCTCATTGGCTATCCAAGAACATGTTACAATTGAAAAATTGGCCTTGACAGACCTATTCTTCTTGCCACACTTCAACAAACCATATCACTACATCACTATGGCAGCATTGACAGCTGAAAAATAATGATTTGAGAAACGGAAGATTTACTTTCTTCCGTTTTTATCATCAAAAATGAGAGTGGGACAGAAATCGGTAATTCGTTAGAATTCGATTTCGTCGTCCCCTCATCGAACAGTAGTGGGGCTGTAAAAGCTGATGAAATCGCGAAGTAAAGCCCACTCAGCCACTGCGTCTTGCTCGACAGTCAAAAGGCAATTGAGAGGCTAGGACTTTTGTCCCAGACTCATTTTTGATATCTAGATATTGAGTTTCTTCTTTCACGAAGGTGATCCTTCTCTAAAAATTTCGTGTGCTTCAGTGATGGTAATAAAAGGCCATGGGATCACGGTATGAATCATTTTCTTTCATCTTAATCATTTCATTTCTTGCTACAATACAGTAAATAATTTTTCAAATCTTTTTGACTGTAGTAGCCTTGCAGGAAGGTGACACCTCTACCGAGCTCTTTTTGATTTTATCAGCTAACTCCATAGGCTTTTGGGTGATGATCATGAAATCCTTTTTCAACATATCCACCCTCACCGATCAGTCAATAACCTTGAGACGATGAAGTCAAATAGAAGTGTATAAGTAACGAGACGAAGGTCTTGGAAGATAATTAAAATGAGCATTAAGATGAGAAGTCTAGTGCAAAAAGAGTAATTTCCCACGGAGATATCATGTACTTGTTCAGAATTCGAGCGACGATATCTGTTCCACCAGTGGTACCACCTGCATTGAAGATAACACCTAGACCAAGTCCCAAAAAGAACACCCGCAACCAAAGGCAACAATAACCAAATCTCCTTCAAGATTAAAGTGGGAGGAATCTTTTTCAAAGATTGCTAACCAAATGGATAAGGAAATGGTTCCGAGCAAACTTGTGTACAGGGTCTTAGAACCAAATATTTTCCAGGCTAAAATGAATAATGGGATATTGATGATGAGGTTCATCACGGAGATAGGGATGTTAAAGAGATAATAGGTAATCACAGGTGATTCCCGTTGCTCCACCCTCGAATAAGTGGTGGGGCACAACAAAAATACGTGAGTCCGAAGGCATAAATGGCAGCTCCGAATATAATGGTTAAAAATAGATTTGATATGCCGTAGCATTGAATGCACCTCCCATTTTTATTTGAGTCTATAGCAGTAACAGCCCACCGGTATACAAGACTTTATTTGATTTTTCATGGACTGAATTTTTCAGGGTCGGGTGTAACACTTGGAGGGTCTTTTGCCCAGTATAGGTGACAAAACCAGGTTTTCCACCAGTTGGTTTTGTTGAGTTTTTAACTTCAATCATATCTACCTGAACCAGGTTGGAGAGACGTCCCTTAGAGAAGTAGGCTGCAAGTTCTGCACGTCTGTTTTTACCTCATCAGTCGGATTTGGGAGTGCCTGAGATAACAACATGACTTCCAGGGATATCCTTAGCGTGGAACCAGAGTTCTTCTTTACGGGCCATTTTAAAGGTCAATTCCTCGTTTTGTAGGTTATTGCGCCCTACATAGATGATCGTTTTCCATCACTAGCTAGATACTGCTCTGGTTTCTGTCGTTTTCTGGATTTTTCCTTTGTCTTCTGCGGATAAATCCTGTTTGGATCAATTCTTCACGAATTTCAGCAATTTCATCGAGTCCGGCTTGATTGAGTACCGTTTCGACACTTTCTAGATAGAGAATGGTTGCCTTGGTTTCTTCAATCAGGTCAGTCAGGTATTTAACAGCTTCTTTTTAATTTCTGATAGCGTTTGAAGTAGCGTTGAGCATTTTGGTTTTTGGAGTTAAAGCCTTTATCAAGTGCAATCGTGATAGGCTGGTTGGTGTAGTAGTTTTCTAAAATGACCTGATCTTGGTCATTGGGAACTTGATGGAGGAAAGTGGTTAGTAACTCACCTTTTTGACGAAATTCTTCTGCATTTTCGGTAGCCAGAAGTTCTTTTTCCCTGTTTCTTTTAGTTTTTGACGATTCTTTTGTAGTTCGTTTTCGACGCGACGTATGAGTTCGCTAGCCTGTTGTTTTGCACACGGTCACGTTCGGCTTTATCCTTATAATAGATATCAAGTAATTGTGAAAGACTGTCAAAATTCTCCGCTGTTTTTGCTAGAAAAAGGCACACAAGAGAAAGATTTATCAGTTAAGCAAGGCTTGGTTTCTTGTCCAAAAGAAGTTCCGGAAAGTGGCTAGTTTATCATTAAGCAGTTGTCTTTTCTAACTCGGTTGCTGTATCTCTTCCCAAACCTTGAAAGAGGTTTTTGAAGATTTTTAACAGTTAACTCTTGGGTTTGTAGAATCTCAAAGAGTTTTTTTCGTCCTTGACCATAAAAAGGATTGAGAGCTTCTGTATTTGGAGGAGCGACATAAGTAGCACCTGGTAATAAGGTACGGTAGCTATTTTGAGAGAAACCGATATGCTTGATAACTTCAAGAATTTTGTGACTAGACTTATCTACAAGGAGAATATTGCTGTGTTTGCCCATAATCTCGATAATAAGCGTGGCCTGGATATGGTCCCCAATCTCGTTTTTATTGGAAACCGTGATTTCCACGATACGATCGTTTTCAATTTGTTCGATTGACTCGATAACTGCTCCTTGAAGGTACTTTCTCAATACCATAATAAAAGTAGATGGCTGAGCAGGGTTTTCAAAGGTGGACTCTGTTAACTGGATGCGTCCAAAAACTGGATGGGCAGACAGGAGCAAACGATGACTTTTACGATTGCTACGGATTTGCAGGACCAATTCTTGGTCAAAGGGTTGATTTATCTTTTGGATGCGACTATTTAGTAGTTCGGTTCGCAATTCCTCAACCATGTGGTGTAAAAATCCATCAAAATGACATGGTTCTCTCTCATGAATGTATTCCATAGTATTATATCAAAAGGTAGAATAAAATCATAGAAATGTGATATAATAAAGCCAAGTAAAGAGAATCGAGAAGCACATGTATATTGAAATGGTAGATGAAACTGGACAAGTTTCAAAAGAAATTTTAAGAACAAACACAGGAAATTTTAGAATTTGCTGCATTGGAAAAGAAGACAAAGGAAATGGCGGTCACATTTGTGACCAACGAACGAAAGCCATGAACTCAATCTAGAGTTTCGTGATACCGATCGTCCAACAGATGTCATCAGTCTTGAATATAAGCTGGAGTTAGAGATTGCTTTGATGAGGAAGATCTGGAAAAATGATCCCGACTTGGCAGATATGATGTCAGAATTTGATGCTTATATCGGTGAGCTTTTCATTTCCATTGATAAGGCACATGAGCAAGCTGAGGAGTACGGTCATAGTTTTTGAGCGTGAGATGGGCTTTCTAGCGGTGCACGGTTTTTACACATAAACGGTTATGATCACTACACTCCGGAAGAAGAAGCGGAGATGTTCGGTTTACAAGAAGAAATTTTAACAGCCTATGGACCTCACAAGACAATAAACGAAAATGGAAAAATCGTGACCTAATCTCCAGTTTAGAATTTTGCCATTACAGGAATTTTTACTGCGATTAAGGAAGAACGTAATATGAGAAAGCATGCAGTGACAGCTCTAATAGTTGTTCTTGCAGGTTTTGTTTTTCAGGTGTCACGAATCGAATGGTTATTTCTGCTTTTGAGCATTTTCTTGGTAGTAGCCTTTGAAATTATCAACTCTGCCATTGAAAATGTGGTGGATTTGGCCAGTCACTATCACTTTTTCTATGTTGGCAAAAAGCTAAAGACATGGCAGCTGGTGCTGTGCTTGTGGTTTCTCTTTTTGCCGCTTTGACAGGTGCACTCATCTTTCTCCCACGGATTTGGGATTTATTATTTTAAACAGTAAGAGGAAATTATGACATTTAAATCAGGCTTTGTAGCCATTTTTAGGACGTCCAAATGTAGGAAAGTCAACTTTTTGAATCATGTTATGGGGCAAAAGAGATTGCTATCATGAGTGATAAGGCGCAGACAACGCGCAATAAAATCATGGGGATTTACACCTCTGATAAGGAACAAATCGTCTTTATCGATACACCAGGTATTCACAAGCCTAAGACGGCTCTTGGAGATTTTATGGTGGAATCTGCCTACAGCACCCTTCGTGAAGTGGATACAGTGCTTTTTCATGGTGCCTGCGGATGAGGCGCGTGGTAAGGGTGATGATATGATTATCGAGCGTCTTAAAGCTGCTAAAGTTCCTGTAATTTTGGTGGTCAATAAGATTGACAAGGTTCATCCAGACCAGCTCTTGGCTCAAATCGATGATTTCCGTAATCAGATGGATTTCAAGGAAATTGTTCCGATTTCAGCACTTCAGGGAAATAACGTTTCTCGTCTAGTCGATATTCTAAGTGAAAATCTTGAGGAAGGTTTCCAATATTTCCCTGCGGATCAAATTACTGACCATCCAGAACGATTCTTAGTTTCTGAGATGATTCGTGAAAAGGTCTTGCACCTAACTCGTGAAGAAATTCCACACTCAGTTGCAGTAGTGGTGGACTCTATGAAACGAGACGAGGATACAGACAAGGTTCATATCCGAGCAACTATCATGGTTGAACGACAGCCAAAAAGGGATTGTCATCGGTAAAGGTGGTGCCATGCTCAAGAAAAATTGGGACTATGGCCCGTCGTGATATCGAGCTCATGCTAGGGAGACAAGGTCTTCCTAGAAACTTGGGTCAAGGTTAAGAAAAACTGGCGAGATAAGAAGCTAGATTTGGCTGACTTTTGGCTATAATGAAAAAGAATATTAAGAAGAGGTGGGCAGTAGCCTGCTTCTTGTTTTTAGAGAAGGAGGAGCTATGCCTGAATTACCTGAAGTCGAAACGGTTCGACGAGGTCTTGAAAAACTGATTCTAGGAAGAAGATTGCTAGTCTTGACATTCGTTATCCCTAAGATGATTAAGACAGATTTGGATCAGTTTCAGAAAAGAATTGCCTGGTCAAGTTAGTTAAATCAATGGGACGTCGTGGAAAAATATTTGCTTTTTATTTGACAGACAAGGTCTTGATTTCGCATCTGCGAATGGAAGGCAAGTATTTTTATTATCCAGACTCAAGTCCCTGAACGTAAGCATGCCCATGTTTTTATCCACTTTGAAGATGGTGGTACTTTTAGTCTATGAGGATGTCCGTAAGTTTGGAACTATGGAGTTACTTGCTCCTGAACTCTAGAAGCTTACTTTTCTATCTAAAAAAGCTTTGGACTCAGAACCTACTGAACAGGATTTTTGACTTAGATATTTTTAGAGGTGCCTTTGAAGAAATCTAAGAAGCCTATCAAATCGCATCTTCTCGACCAGACTTTGGTTGCTGGATTGGGAAATATCTATGTAGACGAAGTGCTTTTGGAGGGCAAAGGTTTCATCCAACTAGTCCTTCTCAGAGTTTGACAAGAGCTGAAGCGACAGCTATTCATGATCAAACCATTGCGGTCTTGGGGCAGGCTGTTGAGAAAGGCGGTTCAACCATTCGCACCTATACCAATGCTTTTGGGAAGATGGGACCATGCAGAACTTTCACCAAGTCTATGATAAAAGCTGGACAAGCTTGTTCACTGTGGATCCATTATCGAAAAATTCAACTCGGTGGTCGTGGAACCCATGTTTGCCCAAAATGTCAAAGGAGAAAGTGATGGGAAAAATTATTGGAATCACTGGTGGTATTGCATCTGGGAAGTCCACCGTCACAAATTTTCTAAGACAAAAAGGGTTTGAAGTGGTAGATGCGGATGCGCTTGTTCACCAACTTCAAAAACCTGGTGGACGACTTTTTCAGATTTTAGTAGAGCATTTCGGTGAAAAAGTCCTTCTAGAAGATGGGGAATTGAATCGACCATTACTTGCCAGTCTGATCTTTTCTAACTCTGAGGAGAGAGAATGGTCTAAACAGACTCAAGGACAAATCATCCGTGAAGAATTGAGGGTTTTTGAAAGACAAGTTCAGTGAAACAGAAGAACTATTTTTATAGATATTCCATTGCTTTTTGAACAGGACTATGCTTCATGGTTCGATGAAACTAGCTAGTTTATGTAAGGCGAGATACCCAGCTGGATCGCTTAATGAACCGTGATCAGTTATCCAAAGAGTCAGCTGAAACTCGTTTAGCTTCACAGTGGCCTTTTAGAAGAAAAGAAGAAATTTGCTACTTATATATTAGACAATAATGGTAGTCGAGAGCAGCTTTTTGAATCAAGTAGTGACCTTACTTGAAGGAGGCAATGCCCATGCAAGAGATTAGTTGGAAGGATAATCTTCGTATTGCTTGGTTTGGTTGTTTTTAACAGGAGCCAGCATTTCTCTCGTTGTTCCTTTCATGCCTATTTTTTGTCGAACAGTTAGGAATTGAAGGAGATCAAGTTGCCTTTTATTCAGGTTTAGCTATATCAGTCTCAGCCATTTCTGCAGCCTTTGTATCACCAATTTGGGGTATCTTAGCAGACAAGTATGGTCGAAAACCCATGATGATTCGTGCAGGGCTAGCCATGACTATTACTATGGGAGGTCTGGCATTTTGTTCCAAATGTTTTCTGGCTTTTGTTCTTACGATTTCTTAATGGAGTTTTCTAGGATTTGTACCCAATGCGACAGCTTTAATTGCAAGTCAAGTTCCCAAAGATAGGTCAGGATACGCTCTAGGGACTTTATCAACTGGTGTTGTCGCTGGAACTTTGACTGGTCCCTTTGTCGGTGGTTTCATTGCCGAAAATTTTTGGAATTCGAAATGTCTTTTTATTGGTTGGTAGTTTCCTGTTCTGGCAGCTATCTTAACCATTCTTTTTTTATCAAAGAAAACTTTCAACCAGTGCCGAAAGAAAAAGCACTCCCTACAAAAGAGCTCTTTGCTTCTGTTAAATATCCTTTTCTCCTGATAAATTTATTTCTAACTAGCTTTTGTGATTCAATTTGCTGCCCAATCTATCGGTCCTATCCTTGCCCTGTATGTACGAGATCTGGGACAGAAAGAGAAACTTCTTTGTCTCAGGCTTGATTGTATCTAGCATGGGCTTTTTCAAGTATGATGAGTGCAGGAGTCATGGGAAACTAGGTGATAAAGTAGGCAATCATCGACTCCTTGTCGTAGCTCAGGTATATTCAGTTTTCATATATCTATTATGTGCAAATGCGACTAGCCCATTCCACTAGGCTTCTATCGTTTTTCTATTTGGTCTGGGAACAGGAGCTCTGATCCCTGGTGTCAATGCTCTCCTAAGTAAAATGACTCCAAAGTTGGCATTTCAAGGGTATTTTGCCTTTTAATCAAGTCTTCTTTTATCTAGGAGGAGTGATAGGGTCCCTTAGCAGGATCAGTAGCGGGACAATCTGGCACCACTCAGTATTTTTATGCAACAGCTCTTTTGTGTAGCTCTCAGTTGTTTATTTAACCTTATCCAATTTAGAACATTATTAAAAGTGAAGGAAATCTAGTGCGAGTAAAAATCAATCTCAAAATGCTCCTCTTGTGGCAGCATCAATTATCTAACCAGTAAGAACTCCAAAAACCCATCCAGACAAGATTGAGGTCTTAAAGTATTGCCCAAAAGAAAAGAAAAGTGACTCTACATCTTGAATCTAAGTAGAAATTATGGTAGAATAATAGGGATTTTTAAGGAGTTTGATATGTATAACCTATTATTAACCATTTTATTAGTATTATCTGTTGTGATTGTGATTGCAATTTTTATGCAACCAACTAAAAAACCAATCTAGCAATGTATTTGATGCCAGTGCAGGGTGATTTGTTTGAGCGTAGCAGCGCGTGGTTTTTGAAGCTGTGATGCAACGTTTGACAGGAATTTTAGTCTTTTTCTGGCTAGTCATTGCCTTTAGCATTGACGGTATTATCAAGTAGATAAGAAAAATAATGGGCGGGACTAGGGTCTTTTGCCTATTTTTATTTTTAAAAGAAATAAGGTTTTACACCAAAAAGAAAAATATTATAAATCTAGAAAGTAAACATGAAAGATAAAATAAAAGAATATTTACAAGAGAAGGGAGTGTCATAGTTATGACTTGGCCAGTGCTCTCGGAAGGATGGTTCAAAGGACTTCCGTGAGTTAATCAAAAACTCTTTCCTTGATGGAAACGTAAGCACCAGATTCGCTTTTGAAGAAGATGGTAGTTTAACCCTAGACCAGAAGAAAAAACATGAGATTACCCTAAAAGGAATTTTCCATGCCCATAAAAATGGGTTCGGTTTTGTAAGTCTTGAAGGCGAAGAAGACGATCTTTTTGTTGGAAAAAGTGATGTTAATTATGCCATTGATGGCGATACTGTTGAAGTTGTCATCAAGAAAGTTGCTGACCGTAACAGGAACTGCAGCAGAAGCAAAGATTATCGACATCCTAGAGCACAGTTTAACAACAGTTGTTGGGCAAATTATTCTTGATGAAGAGAAACCAAAGTATGCGGGTTATATCCGTTCTAAAAATCAAAAGATTAGTCAACCGATTTATGTGAAAAAGCCATCTCTCAAACTGGAAGGGACAGAAGTTCTCAAGGTCTTTATCGATAAATACCCAAGTAAGAAACATGACTTCTTTGTGGCAGTGTCCCTAGATGTGGTTGGACATTCAACAGATGCAGGAATTGACGTTCTTGAGGTCTTGGAATCAATGGACATTGTCTCAGAATTTCCAGAGGCTGTTCTGCAAAGAAGCGGAAAGTGTACCTGATGCTCCATCCCAAAAGGACATGGAAGGTCGTCTGGACCTGAGAGATGAAACTACCTTTACCATAGATGGTGTTGATGCTAAGGACTTGGATGACGCAGTTCACATCAAGCCCTTGAAGAATGGAAATTTTGAACTTGGAGTTCATATCGCTGATGTCTCTTACTATGTGACAGAGGGTCTGCCTTGATAAAGAAGCCCTCAATCGTGCGACTTCTGTCTATGTGACAGATCGTGTAGTTCCAATGCTACCAGAACGCCTTTCAAAATGGCATCTGTTCTCTTAATCCTCAAGTAGATCGTTTGACCCAATCAGCTATCATGGAAATTGACAAAAATGGTCGGGTTCGTAATTACACCATTACGCAGACAGTTATCAAGACAAGTTTCCGTATGACTTATAGTGATGTGAATGATATCCTAGCAGGTGATGAGGAGAAGAGACAAGAGTATAAGAAAATTGTTCCTAGTATTGAACTCATGGCTAAGCTCCATGAAATTCTTGAGGGTATGCGGATTAAGCGTGGAGCTCTCAATTTTGATACCAATGAAGCTAAAAATCTTGGTTGATAAGCAAGGGAAACCAGTAGATATTGTTCTTCGTCATCGTGGAACTGCAGAACGTATGATTGAGTCCTTTATGTTGATTGCCAATGAAACGGTTGCTGAGCACTTCAGCAAGCTGGACCTACCTTTTATCTATCGTATCCATGAGGAACCCTAAAGCTGAAAAAGTTCAGAAATTTATTGATTACGCTTCTAGCTTTTGGATTACGAATCTATGGAACTGCTAGTGAGATTAGCCAGGAAGCACCAAGACATCATGCGTGCTGTTGAGGGAGAACCTTACGCAGATGTATTGTCCATGATGCTTCTGCGCTCTATGCAGCAGGCTCGTTATTCTGAGCATAATCACGGTCACTATGGATTAGCTGCAGACTACTACACCCACTTTACCAGCCCAATTCGTCGTTATCCTGACCTCCTTGTTCACCGTATGATTCGTGACTATGGGCGTTCTAAAGAAAGTAGCGGAGCATTTTGAACAAGTGATTCCAGAGATTGCGACTCAATCTTTCAAACCGTGAGCGCCGTGCCATCGAGGCCGAGCGTGAAGTCGAAGCTATGAAAAAGCTGAATACATGGAAGAGTAGTTAGTGAAGAGTATGATGCAGTTGTTTCAAGTATCGTTAAATTTGGTCTTTTGTTGAATTGCCAAATACAGTTGAGGGATTTGATTCATATACCAATCTACCTGAATTTCTATCATTTTAACGAACGTGATTTGACTCTTCGTGGGAGAAATCTGGTATTACCTTCCGTGTGGGACAGCAGATCCGTATTCGTGTCGAAAGAGCGGATAAGATGACTGGCGAGATTGATTTCAGCTTTCATTCCAAGCGAATTTGATGTGATTGAAAAAGGTTTGAAACAGTCTGGTCGTAAGGATAGAAATCGTCGTTCAGATAAGAAAGAAGACAAGAGAAAAGCTAGTCGCTCAAATGATAAGCGCAAAGCATTCTCAAAAGATAAAGAAAGAAAAAGCAAAGAAACCTTTTTATAAGGAAGTAGCAAAGAAAGGAGCTAAAGCATGGCAAAGGGCGAGGGAAAGGTCGTCGCACTAAAAATAAAAAGGCGCCACGACTATACAATCGTAGATACGCTAGAAGCAGGGAATGGTCCTGACAGGAACTGAGATCAAGAGTGTTCGAGCAGCCCGCATCAATCTGAAAGGATGGGCTTTGCCCAGGTTAAGAATGGGGAAGTTTGGCTGAGTAATGTCCATATCGCTCCTTATGAAGAGGGTAATATCTGGAACCAAGAGCCAGAACGTCGTCGTAAAACTTCTCCTTCATAAAAAAACAAATCCAGAAATTGGAGCAAGAGACCAAAGGAACAGGTATGACATTGGTTCCTCTTAAGGTCTATATTAAAGATGGTTATGCTAAGTTACTCTTAGGGACTTGCTAAAAAGGGAAACACGATTACGATAAACGGGAGTCGATTAAACGACGCGAGCAGAATCGTGATATCGCGCGTGATGAAAGCAGTTAACCATCGATAGAAAAGAGTGAAGTGAAGATGGAAAAACTAGTTGCCTATAAACGCATGCCTTTGTGGACTAAAGAAACCATGCCAGAGGCTGTTCAGCAGAAACACAATACCAAGGTCGGAACTTGGGGTAAGATTACAGTTGTAAAAGGAGCCCTCAAGTTTATTGAATTGACAGAGGATGGTGAGGTTCTAGCTGAATACCTTTTTGAAGCAGGGGCTGATAATCCCATGGCACAACCACAAGCTTGGCATCGAGTGGAGGCTGTAACAGACGATGTAGAATGGTATTTGGAATTTTATTGTAAACCTGAGGATTATTTCCCTAAAAAATACAATACCAATCCTGTTCATTCAGAGGTCCTAGAGGCTATGCAGACAGTAAAACCAGGGAAATCCTTAGATTTGGGCTGTGGTCAAGGCCGTAATGCACTCTTTCTAGCCCAGCAAGGTTTTGATGTGACAGCAGTAGATCAAAATGAGCTTTCTCTTGAAATCTTGCAAAGTATTGTAGAGCAAGAAGACCTGGACATGCCTGTAGGTCTTTACGATATCAATTCAGCCAGCATTGGGCAGGAGTATGATTTCATCGTATCGACAGTGGTTTTGATGTTTTTGCAAGCAGACCGCATTCCTGAAATTATCAAAAATATGCAAGAGAAAACCACTGTTGGTGGCTACAATCTTATCGTCTGTGCCATGGACACGGAGGATTATCCTTGCTCAGTGAACTTCCCATTCACATTTCAAGAGGGAGAATTGGCAGACTACTACAAGGATTGGGAGTTGGTCAAGTACAATGAAAATCCTGGTCATCTGCACCGTCGCGATGAGAATGGCAATCGCATTCAACTACGCTTTGCGACCATGCTAGCCAAGAAAATCAAATAAACATGTATGAAGATTAGGGATTTTCCTGATCTTTTTTCTCTTTTACGAATAGATAAGATAGAAGAATTGACAAAAATACGCATTATAAGTATAATTTTAGCTAGAAAGGTGACCATAAATGCCAATAACAGGTAAGGAAATGGTAAAATTGGCTCTTGCAAATGGATGGATTGAAGTTCGTAAGAGAGGAAGTCATCATCATTTTAAGAAAGAAGGGGTCTCCTATCTTGTCACTATTCCAGTTCACGGTAATGAGGATTTAGGAAAAGGTCTAGAGAGAAAAATATTAAAAGATTTGGGATTATAGTTGATTTGGAAATTGTGGAGGTGTATTATGCTAAAATCTTATCCTGCTATTTTTCATAGAGAAGGCACTGGATACTGGGTTGAATTTCCTGAATTTGGAGGTGGGACAGAAGGAGCAACGATTGAACTTGCAATGAAAAATGCTCGGGAAATGCTTGAGAGTGTTTTAGCTTCTTATATTGATGAAGGACTGGCTTTGCCTACTCCTAGTGACATTGCTGAGTTGAAAGCTCCCGATGGATTTGTGACTTTGATTCAGGTCAATCCCTTGCCTTTCGTAAAGAATAATAAAGCGATTCGAAAAAATGTTACGGTTCCAGAGTGGCTAGTCAGACTTGCAGATCGTGAGAAAGTGAACTATTCTGAAGTGTTGACACAAGCTCTTGAAAGTCGCTTGCAACTCTAAAATTATAGAGTGATGAAGATTAGGAAATTTCCTGATCTTTTTTCTTTTTTACGAATAATATAGAAAAGGAGGGTATCATGTTTGTTAGCGAGAGATGCAAAAGGGGAGAATTGGTAAATGTGTTAGAGGATAAAGCTGAGCAAAGCAAGCTTTACACTTGCCCAGCTTGTGGAGGTCAGCTCCGTTTGCGTCAAGGACCAAGTGTACGGACCCATTTTGCCCACAAATCCCTAAAAGACTGTGATTTTTCCTTTGAAAATGAAAGTCCAGAACACTTGGCCAATAAGGAATCTCTCTATAAGTGGTTGAAAAAAGAGACAGAGGTACAATTAGAATACCCCCTTCCAGAACTTAAACAGATTGCGGATGTATTTGTAAATGGCAATCTAGCTCTAGAAAGTTCAGTGTAGTCCTTTGACTCAAAAAGTTCTTAAGGAGCGAAGTGAGGGTTATCGTAGTCAGGGTTACCAAGTACTGTGGTTGCTGGGAAAAAAACTGTGGCTCAAAGACCGTTTGACTCGTCTGCAACGAGGTTTTCTCTATTTCAGTCAAAACATGGGCTTTTATGTTTGGGAATTAGACAAAGAAAAACAGATTTTAAGACTCAAATACCTCATCCACCAAGATCTACGTGGTAAACTCCATTATCAAAGTCAAGGAATTTTCCTTATGGACAAGATAGTCTACTAGAGATATTACGGACTTCCCTTATAAGAAACAAAAATATCTACTAGTGTTTGATCAGGATAAGAACATCTGTCGTTATATCCGGCAAACAACTCTATTATCAAAATCCCTATTTGGATGAAAGAACAAGCCCGAAGCTCTATAAAAGGGAGAAATCTCCTGAATTATGGACTAAAACAGAATGGTATCCACAAATAGACCTGCTAGATAGGTGAGTTTTTGCCAAATTGAAACAAGATATGAGTCGATTATTATCAGTACTTTTCGAATTTATTACTCAAGAAAAATTCTCAAAATGAGTTAGCAAAAGCTCTATCCACCAGCCTTTTATCAGCAATATTTCTTGAAAAATATGGTAGAATAGAAAGGATGGAGGAATCTAATGGTATTACAAAGAAATGAAATAAATGAAAAAGATACATGGGATCTATCAACGATCTACTCAACTGACCAGGCTTGGGAAGATAGCCTCAAAAAGATTTAACAGAACAATTGGAGACAGTGAGCTCAGTATGAAGGCCATCTCTGGATAGTGCGGATAGCCTACTCGAAATTACTGAATGTTTCTCTTGAGATGGAACGCCAGATGGAGAAGCTTTTTACGTTTATGCTCATATGAAGAATGACCAAGACACACGTGAAGCCAAGTACCAAGAGTACTATGCCAAGGCCATGACTCTCTATAGCCAGCTAGACCAAGCCTTTTCATTCTATGAACCTGAATTTATGGAAATCAGTGAAAAGCAGTATGCTGACTTTTTTGAAGCTCAGCCAAAATTGCAGCTTATCAAACACTATTTTTGACAAGCTCTTTGCAAAAGGCAAGGATCACGTTCTTTCACAACGCGAAGAAGAATTGTTTGGCTGGAGCTGGAGAAATCTTTGGTTCGGCAAGGAAACCTTTCGCTATCTTGGACAATGCGGATATTGTTTTCCCTTATGTTCTTGACGATGATGGTAAGGAAGTGCAGCTATCTCATGGAACTTACACACGTTTGATGGAGTCTAAAAATCGTGAGGTGCGTCGTGGTGCTTATCAAGCTCTTTATGCGACTTATCAACAATTCCAACATACCTATGCCAAAACCTTGCAAACCAATGTTAAGGTTCAAAACTACCGTGCCAAAGTTCGCAACTACAAGAGTGCTCGTGCATGCCTTTAGCTGGCTAATTTTGTTCCAGAAAGTGTTTATGACAATTTGGTAGCAGCAGTTCGCAAGCATTTGCCACTCTTGCATCGTTACCTTGAACTTCGTTCAAAAATCTTGGGGATTTCAGACCTTAAGATGTACGATGTCTACACACCGCTTTCATCTGTTGAATATAGTTTTACCTACAAAGAAGCCTTGAAAAAGGCAGAAGATGCCTTGGCAGTCTTGGGTGAGGATTACTTGAGCCGTGTTAAACGTGCCTTCAGTGATCGTTGGATTGATGTTTACGAAAATCAAGGCAAGCGTTCAGGGGCTTACTCTGGTGGTTCTTACGATACAAATGCCTTTATGCTTCTTAACTGGCAGGACAATCTAGACAATCTCTTTACTCTTGTTCATGAAACAGGTCATAGTATGCATTCAAGCTATACTCGTGAAACTCAGCCCTATATGTTTACGGAGATTATTCTATCTTCTTGGCAGAGATTGTCTCAACGACTAATGAAAATATCTTGACGGAGAAATTATTAGAAGAAGTGGAAGATGATGCAACGCGCTTTGCATTCTTAATAACTTCCTAGATGGTTTCCGTGGGTACAGTTTTCCGTCAAACTCAATTTTGTTGAGTTTGAACACGCTATCCACCAAGCGGACCAAAATGGTAGAAGTCTTGACAAGTGATTTCTAAAATAAACTCTACGCAGACTTGAACCAAGAGTATTATGGTTTGAGTAAAGAAGACAATCCTGAAAATCCAATACGAGTGGGCTCGCATTCCACATTTCTACTACAACTACTATGTATACCAATATTCAACTGGCTTTGCAGCAGCCTCAGCCTTGGCTGAAAAGATTGTCCATGGTAATCAAGAAGACCGTGACCGCTATATCGACTATCTCAAGGCAGGTAAGTCTGACTATCCACTTAATGTCATGAGAAAAGCTGGAGTTGATATGGAGAAGGAAGACTACCTCAACGATGCCTTTGCAGTCTTTGAACGTCGTTTAAATGAGTTTGAAGCACTTGTTGAAAAATTGGGAATGGCATAAGGCAGATGGTTGAAAGTCATATAGCAAAAATGCCAACTCATAACATGCGTCGTCCTGTTGTCAAGGAAGAGATTGTGGACTTGATGCGTCAGCGTACAAAAGCAAGTGACAGGTTCCCTCTGAAAAGAATTGGAAGACTTTTGCCTCGCAAGGAAAATATTCCCATCATTCCCCATGAAACGGTTGCTTATTTCCGTTTTCTCATGGAAACCATGCAACCTAAAAACATTCTGGAAATTGGGACGGCTATCGGTTTTTCAGCTCTTTTAATGGCGAAACATGCTACAAAGGCCAAGATTACAACCATTGACCGAAATCCAGAGATGATTGGATTTTGCCAAGGAGAAATTTTCGCCCAGTTTGATCAGTCGCAAAGCAAATTACGCTCTTAGAAGGAGATGCGGTAGATGTCCTATCAACCTTGACAGAGTCCTATGATTTTGTCTTTATGGATTCTAGCAAGTCTAAATATATCGTCTTTCTGCCAGAAATCCTCAAACATTTGGACGTTGAGGAGTGGTTGTCTTGGATGATATTTTTCCAAGGTGGTGATGTTGCCAAGGATATTATGGAAGTCCGTCGTGGTCAACGAACTATTTACCGTGACTTCAAAGACTATTTGATGCAACCTTAGACAATCCAGGACTCACCGCAGCATTAGTTCCTCTGGGAGATGGGCATTCTCATGCTAAGAAAGAATGTAGCAGATGTAGAACTGCCTGATATTGAATGATTTTCAGAAATAAATTTTAAGACAAATATAGTAAAATAGATAGGGTAACACTTATCTTAACAAAGGGAGTAGACATGAAGAAAAAACTATTGGCAGGTGCCATTACACTATTGTCAGTAGCTACTTTAGCTGCTTGTTCGAAAGAGTTCAGAAGGAACTGACTTATCTAGCATGAAAGGGCGATGTCATTACAGAGCATCAATTTTATGAAGCAAGTGAAAAGCAATGCTTCAGCTCAACAAGTCTTGTTGAACATGACCATCCAAAAAGTATTTGAGAAAACAATATGGCTCAGAAGTAGAGTGATAAAGAAGTCAGATGATGCTAGTTGCCGAAGAAGAGAAAGAAATACGGTGAGAACTATCCAAACGATGTCTCGCCCAGTTCAGGTATGACTGCAGAAAGCCGTAAAGCTCAAATTCGTACAAGTAAATTAGTTGAGTATGCTGTTAAGAAAGCTGCTGAAGCTGAATTAACAGATGATGACTACAAAGAAAGCCTTTTGAAGAATACACTCCAGATGTAACGGCTCAAATTATTCGACTTGATAGTGAAGATAAAGGCTAAAGAAGTTCTCGACAAAAGCCAAAAGCTAGTCGATGCAGACTTTTGCATCAACTAGCCAAAAGACAATTCAACAGATGAGAAAAGACTAAAAGAGAAATGGTGGAGAAATCACTTTTGACTCTGCTTCAACAGAAGTACCAGATGTAAGTTAAGAAAGCAGCTTTTGCTTTTAGATGTCAAACGGTATTTCAGATGTTATTAGCTGTTACTAGGAACTCAAGCTTATACAAGTAGTTTTTACATTGTTAAGTTGATTAAGAAAATCAGAAAAATCTTCTAATCTTGATGATTATAAAGAAAAACTTTAAAAAAACTCTATCTTTGACTCAAAACAAAATGGATGCAACCTTGTTCATAAAGTGTATTAGTAAAGAATTGCAAGATGCCAACATTAAAGTTAAAGATCTAGGCCTTCCAAAATATTCCTTTGCACAATACATTAAAGCGAAACAACTCTGACAGCAGCAGTAGTGTCGTAAATTACTATCTATCTTTCTTTTTAGAAAGTAGATAGTCTCATTGACTTCTTTCAGAATTAGCAGTAGTGCATCTAGTACACGAGATCTTTGTTCTGTAGGAAGAAGTTTCAATCTGTCAATCAGACGGGATATTTTGGAGTCTTCTTCTTTCAGCTGGATATCAAAGAAAGTGTCTAAATCTACTCTAATGCTCCATGACTTTTTCTAGAGTCTGAACTTTAAGTTTGTTGATAGATTTTCCAATTTCGTAAACATAATTTGTCCCAAGTCGACTTCTCAACTGTTCTCTGGGTACTATCCTCTATTCTGAGTAAACGGATGCGTTTTAGAAATGTAGTCCTGCAATTACTTTTAGCTTTTGAATCATGCTAGTAATCTGCAGATTACATGATACAGTCAAACGACTGCATTTTTAGACCTTAAATAGTTATATTTTAATAAAATGACTTTAAAAAGTTGTACATTGTGGTATAATGAAGGTATAGTCAATTGAACCCAAAATAGTACATAATGTGGTATAATCTTCTTATGGCATATTCAATAGATTTTCGTAAAAAGTTCTCGCTTATTGTGAGCGAACAGGCAGTATAACAGAAGCGTCACACGTTTTTCCAAATCTCACGTAATACCATTTATGGCTGGTTAAATCTAAAAAGAGAAAACAGGGGACCTAAATCATCAAGTAAAAGGAACAAAACCAAGAAAAGTTGATAGAGATAGACTTAAAAACTATCTTACTGACAATCCAGATGCTTATTTGACTGAGATAGCTGCTGAATTTGACTGTCATCCAACTACTATCCACTATGCTCTTAAAGCTATGGGCTACACTCGAAAAAGAACCACACCTACTTTGAACAAGACCCAGGAAAAAGTAGCCTTATTTCTTAAAAATTTTAATAGTTTAAAGCATCTAGCACCTGTTTATATTGATGAAACAGGATTCGATACTTATTTTTATCGAGAATATGGTCGCTCATTAAAAAGGTCAGTTAATAAGAGGTAAAATATCTGGAAGAAGATATCAGAGGATTTCTTTTGGTTGCAGGGCTAACAAATGGTGAGTTAATCGCTCCAATGACTTACGAAGAGACGATGACGAGCGACTTTTTGAAGCTTGGTTTCAGAAGTTTCTCTTACCAACATTAAACACACCATCAGTTATTATTATGGATAATGCAAGATTCCATAGAATGGGTAAACTAGAGCTCTTATGTGAAGAATTTGGGCATAAACTTTACCACTTCCTCCCTACTCACCTGAGTACAATCCTATTGAGAAAACATGGGCTCATATCAGCACCTCAAAAAGGTATTACCAAGTTGTAATACTTTTTTCGAGGCTCTTTTGTCTTATTCTTGTTTCAATTGACTATATATAAAGAGGGAAACCTATGAAAAAGAATTGATTGCTTTGACCGCCATAGCAGCAACGGGCCCTCTGCAACAACTGTAAGTGCAAATGAGGTAGCTGAACCCAATGTAGTAATGCAGGTGTTCGTACTGCTCAAACTGAGCCAGCGTTTAACATCACTGATGCTAAAAACGAACCAGCATTGGCTGAAAAAGAACACCAAAAACCAGTAGAAGTGAAAACTCCTACTAAGGAAGAAGTCGCTGAACTTGTGTTACTACAAACAAACTCAAGAAGATGCATGATAAGGCAAAAGAGGTTTTGGACTTTGAGCGAATGAAAACTTCGTACAGCAGAAAAGAAAGTTGAAAGCTTGAAACAAGTGAAAGACGATGCCTCAAAAGATTGCTGACAAAGCAACCCGAAGCGATTCAAAAATGCAGGAAGAAAGTGGAAATGCTAAAGCAAAAAGTTCAAGTAAAAGAAGAGGCTTTAAATTCCGCCCAGTCTTTAAAAAGCAGAATCTGATGAAGTTGTATCTAATCAAGAAAAATAGTTGAAGGTAAGAAAGGAAGAAATTGAAAAACTCAATCAGCTGTTTTAGAAGCTAAAAATAATGTAATAGTTGAAACAAAAATATTTTAGATGGGACTAAAACATATCTGAAGAGAAAAATCAGCTGAGGAAGCTTTTAGAACAAGAAACAGCTAATGTTAAAAGACTAAGTGATGAATTAGCAAAGCAGAGATTGAAGATGAAAAACATAGTCAAAAGATAAAAATGCTGAAAATGACTTTAGCTGAAGCTATAACAAAAGTTTCAACATCTAATCAATCAATTTCTAGTGCGAGCGAAAAGTAAAGCAAACTCAGTCTGAGCTCAATCAAAGCGCAAGAAAATTTAGCAAAACCAAAAATCCCAAAAATACAATTAAGTTAACTGATAGTTTTTGTTGAAGTTTGAAGGAACTTATTGATAAACATTACCCATACAATTACGAAACTCAAAAAGAACTATTTGAAAATATAAAGTAGAGCAATCTGAAAAATTGAAAAATTGCTTCAGAAAAGTGAAGCGTTGAATCAATATAAATCAAACGAGCAGGATAAAGATAGAGCAATAGACTTTGAAAAACGACAAGAGAACAGAGGGAAGAGTTGTCACTTTTTGCTAATGATTTATATAATCAAGTCTCGTAAAACAAATTGGCATCTGAAGCAGTAGTGACGAAAGGTATGGATTGATTTATCAGAAGGTTTTTTCTGATTTTGCAAGTATAGTGATTTTTGTAATAAATTCTCAGAGTTTTGCATTTTTATACAGTTAGCAATAAAAACTAAAACCATATCAAATATGGATGAAGCTAAAAGACTTATATATGAAGGATTTAAACGTTTTCTATTTGATTATAATTATTATACTCCTTACTATGATTCGTCAACTCAATCCCCATGTTGCATCTAATTATGTTCTTGGAGAAAAATAAAAATTATATTTTTGGCTTTTATGGGCTCCTATTTATATTCGCGAGATCGGTTTCGCTTGAGCACATTGAGAGCTGATTTAGTAGAAGGTATACCAAATTTGATAAAACTGTAATTAAACCTTCAAACTCAACTCAATCTAATACAGTAAGCAATGAATTCAGATTGACTCGTGGTAAAGACCGCAGAAGATAACATACTAAAGCGAAGGTAGACTCTGGAAAAAGCAGAATCAGAATATAAGGAACATTTATCGATTCAAAAAGATATTCATAACAGGCTAGAACTCTAAAGTCAACTCCATTTAAAGCATCTTTAGTAAAGGCTGAACTTACAAAGCTCAAAAACTTCAGATTGAAGCTCAAAAACGACTTTGCATTGGCTCAAAAAGCACAAGATGAAGTTATGACTGATATTAAGTTTAAAACAAGAGAATTTAGATAAAGCAAAAACAAGAGCTAGTTGATAAAGAGAATGCATTAAACTTGGGAAAGATAAGTTACAACAAGAAGAGGCTGAACTTACTAAGTTACAAGCTGATGTGGTGCGATAAGCAAGCGGTATCTACTGCTAAGAAAGCACTTCAAGATGCACAAGAAGAAGTTAAACTAGCTGGAAAAAAGAGCTTTGTAGACCTTAACGGTGCAAAGCACACTGTTTGAAAGAAGCGCAAGCAGAGCTAGAAAAAGCTGAAACTGAGCTTAAAGAAGCTTTTACAAAGCACAAAAACGAAGCTAAAGTAGACTACGAAGTTAAGAGCCTTGCAGCAGATCAAGCTAAGACTGCTTATGAAACTGCTAAAGCGAAGTTTGGGAAGCCGAAACAAAAACGTTTGGTTGCACTTGCAGAAGAAAAACGTAAAGATCTAGAAAAAGCAGGCTACCAACCAGTCCCAGTTGTTGATGCTAAAGGAATGTGGTGGATTATACAGTAGAGAAAGTGACTCGTAGGAACTAAAGACGATAAAACATATCAAGCGCCTGCACATAGCTTATAAATGAAAAATCAGAACCTGAGAAACAACTTCCAAATACTGGAACAAAAGAATCGAATCTCCTCGCATTGCTTGGAGCAAGTTTTGACTACTTGCTTTTAGCAGGAAAAACGAAAAATATAGATAAAATAGAAAGGGCGTTACTGCCTCTTTTTATGCTATATTTGAGTAAAATTCGAATGTTTTCACTGTAAGAGTCTAGCCTAAAAATGGTATATAATAGCATGTAAAACTAGAAATAATAAGGGAAAAATAAAAATATTTTTCCGAAAGATAGGTGACATATGAAAATAAGTAAAAAGGCACCTGCTGAATTATTCCATTTTGATTCCTTATTTACTGTTATCCGTTTTAGGATTGATAGTAGTTTATTCTGACGACTAGTGCGACCCCTTATTCAGGAGGAAAAGTATTATATCTAGTGTGAAATCAGGGATTTTTCTGGATAGCCAGTTTATTCTTAATAGCCTTAATCTATAAATTAAAAATTAGATTTCTTCGTAATGAGCGGTTGCTCTTTATCGTTATGTTTGTCGAGTTGATACTCCTAGCTCTGGCACGGTTATTAGGTAGTCCCATCAATGGAGCATATGGCTGGATCAAGGTTGGTCCCATCACGATTCAACCAGCAGAGTATCTAAAGATTATTATCATTTGGTACTTGGCTCAGCGTTTTTCAAAACAACAAGATGAGATAGCAGTTTATGACTTCCAAGTTTTTAACCCTCAATCAGTGGTTGCCAAGAGCCTTTAATGATTGGCGTTTTGTCCTTGGTCATGATTGGTAGTTTGGCAATCTTCCCTGACCTTGGAAATGCAAACCTATCTTGATTTTTAGTATCTTTGCTCATGTATACCATCAGTGGAATAGCTTATCGATGGTTCACAAACTATTCTGGGGCTTACTAGCTGGTGTTTCTATGATTTTCTTAACAGCCATTCGCTTTATCGGTGTTGAGAAATTCTCTAAAATTCCTGCATTTGGTTATGTTGCCAAGCTGCTTTCAGTGCTTTTTCAACCCCTTTAATGACCTAGCAGGATCTGGGTATCAGTTGGCTAATTTCACTATGCAATGGTTAACGGTGGCTGGTTTGGTCTTGGATTAGGAAAATTCCATTGAAAAACGAGGTTATTTACTGTAGCCCATACAGACTTTTGTCCTTTTCGATTGTGATAGAGGAGTTTTGATTTGTAGGAGCTAGTCTTATTTTGGCTCTTCTATTCTTCTTTGGATTCTTCGTATTATTTTGCTGGTATCTCGAGCGAGAGATCCTTTCAACTCAATGGTGGCAATCGGTATTGGTGGAATGATTCTGATACAGGTATTCGTTAACATTGGCGGTATATCAGGCTTGATCCCTTCAACAGGGTAACCTTCCCTTCCTATCGCAAGGAGGAAACAGTCTCTTGGTCCCTATCAGTAGCCATCGCCTTTGTGTTGAATATTGATGCCAGTGAAAACGTGCCAAACTCTATCGCGAATTAGAAGCGCAACTCTAAGACATAATATAACAAGGAGAAAAATGTCTCTTCAAAAGTTAGAAAATTATAGTAACAAAACGGTCGTACAAGAAGAAGTGCAAATCTGATAGATATGCTGGAAGATATCACAAAAAATATGCTTCCTGCTGAAACCTTTGATAAGATTATACACTTGAAGGAACTTTCAAAACTTGACTATCAAGGGCTAGATAAAGTAGTGACAGGGCTTTCAAAATGATGAGATGGGTCTCACATTTCTAGATACTTCTATTTTGCCTCTTTTAATTAACATCTCTGAAGACGTTGATTTGTTTATGAGATTAACCACCTAAATAATGTTGATCAAGACTATTTGGGTAAATTGTCAACAACTATTAAAATGGTGGCTGAAAAAGAAAATGCTGCCGAGATTCTTGAACACTTGAACGTGGTACCAGTTTTGACAGCCCATCCAACTCAGGTTCAACGTAAGAGTATGTTGGATTTGACCACCATATCCATACCCCTTTTATGCTAAATATCGTGACGTGAGAATGGGACTCATTAACAAAGAAAAATGGCATAATGATCTTCGTCGCTATATTGAGATTATCATGCAGACAGATATGATTCGTGAGAAGAAACTTAAAGTAACCAACGAAATCACCAATGTGATGGAGTACTACAATAGTTCCTTCCTACAGGCTGTCCCTAACTTGATGCTAGAGTACAAACGTCTAGCAAAAGAGCAAGGAATTGATCTTAAACAAGCCAAACCTATTACTATGGGAATGTGGATCGGCGGAGACCGTGATGGAAATCCATTTGTAAATCTGTTGAAACACTTCGCGTTCTGCTACCATTCAAAGTGAAGTGATCTTGAACTACTATATTAGCAAGATTTCTAGTCTCATCGTACCTTTCTCTCTCGACTAATTTATCAAAAACTAGTAAAGCTGTTGAAGAAATGGCTGCTCGGTCTGAGATACATCCGTCTTCGTGAGAAAGAACCCTTATCGTCGCGCTCTTTCATTTGATTCAATCCAAATTGATTCAAACTTCTTGAATTTAAAAAGAATGGTCTGTGGTTGGCTCGTCAGCTGATGAACGTCATCCTGTTGAACGTCTCTTTGGTACTCAAGGGCATCAACAAGGAGTGATTACAGACTATATTAGCAATCGACTTTCAGGAGCTATTCAAGAGCTGGGAGCTGAAGATCGTCCACCATTTTTACGAAACAGTTGAAGAGTTCAAAAAGATCTATATACTATTAAGATTCATTACTGAAAACAAGGCAGAGTCCTTGCTTTACAGGTAGAATTTGCAGAACTTTTTAGAAGTTGTGAGTAGTCTTTGGTTTCTTCTTGGCTTCCATCGACATGCGTCAAGATTCAAGCGTCCACGAAGCCTGTGTAGCGAGAATTGTTGGCGTCTGCTGGAATCAATGACCACTATAGTGATTTATCAGAAGATGAAAATGTGACTTGCTATTGCATGAATTATTAGAAGATCCTCGAATCTTGTCTGCAACTCATGCTGAGAAGTCTGAACTTCCGAAAAAGAATTAGCTATTTTCAAAACGGCACGTGAATTAAAAAGACTCGTTTAGGAGAAGATGTCATTCGTCAAACGATTATCCTCATGCAACAAGCGTGTCAGATATGCTTGAGTTGGCTATTATGCTAAAAGAAGTTGGTCTGGTAGATGCTGGAAAAAGCGCGTGTTCAGATTGTTCCACTTTTTGAAACAATTGAGGACTTGGATCATTCAGAAGAAACAATGAGAAAGTATTTCTCCACCACTTGCTAAGAAATGGATTGTTTCTAAAAACAATTACCAAGAAATCATGCTTGTCTACTCTGATAGTAATAAGGATGGTGGTTATCTATCATCTTGTTGGACACTTTATAAGGCACAACAACAGTTGACAGCCATCGGTGATGAGTTTGGTGTTAAGGTAACCTTCTTCCATGGTCGTGGTGGCACCGTTGGCCGTGGTGGTGGCCCTACTTATGATGCCATTGCTTCTCAACCACTCAAGTCTATCAAGGATCGTATCCGTTTGACAGAGCAAGGAGAAGTTATCGAAAACAAACATACGGAAACAAGGATGCAGCTTACTATAACCTTGAAAATGTTGGTTTCAGCAGCTATCAACCGTATGATCACCAAGAAGAAGAGTGATACCAATACGTCAAATCGTTATAGAAGCAATCATGGATCAAGTAGTAGAACGTAGTTACGATATCTACCGTGAGCTTGTATTTGGAAATGAACATTTCTATGATTATTTCTTTGAATCTAGTCCAATCAAGGCTATCTCAAGTTTCAATATTGGTTCTCGTCCAGCAGCTCGTAAAACAATTACCGAAATCGGTGGTCTACGTGCTATTCCTTGGGTATTCTCATGGTCACAAAGTCGTGTTATGTTCCCAGGTTGGTATGGTGTTGGTTCAAGCTTCAAGGAATTTATTGACCAAGATCCAAAAAATATTGAATTCCTTCGTGATATGTATCAAAATTGGCCATTCTTCCAGTCACTCCTATCTAATGTTGATATGGTCTTGTCCAAATCAAATATGAACATCGCCTTTGAGTACGCTAAACTGTGTGAAAGTGAAGAAGTACAAGCAATCTACTATACTATCTTGGATGAATGGCAGTTGACTAAGGACGTTATCTTGGCTATTGAAGGCCATGAGGAGCTTTTAGCAGAAAATACTTATTTGAAAGACAGTCTTAACTACCGCATGCCTTATTTCAATATCCTTAACTATATTCAGTTGGAATTGATTAAGCGTCAACGTCGTAGTGAGCTATCTTCAGATGAAGAAAGATTAATCCATACAACTATCAACGGAATTGCTACAGGATTACGTAATTCAGGTTGATACAAGTTAGATTTTATAAAAAAACGTGGGGATTTTTGTTAATATTTAAAATATTTTATGAAAACCCTTGACAAGTTTTTAGTAAATGATATAATTCTAAGTCATCTCAGAAAGTAATCATTGAAATTTTTAGAGAGTCTGTGGTTGGTGGAAACAGATAGGTGGAAGTGATGAAAATTAGGGCTGAATGTTATTAAGAATTTGAAATCATAAGAATTCGTGAGCACACCTTACAGTGCAAACTCTGTTTTAGCGAGTAAGAGCGATAGGACTAGTTCCTATAATTGAGGTGGCATCAGTATCGACGTCCTCACACAAGTTTTTGTGTGAGGACTTTTTTCATGGGGAGGAAAAATTATGGAAATCAAACGATGGCGTCGCTTGAATAAGTGATTGAATAAAAATAATAAGTTAAGAAGAAATAAGGAGAAAATTATGAAAAACAAACGTCTACTCGGTATTATCGTAGTATTAGCACTTCGTAGTTGGTGGAAGCTTGGTATATTCTAGTTTAACGAAACAAGAAACCAAAACTGAGACAGCTAATAAAAACAGCTAAGGTTGGTGTTCTTCAGTTTGTAAGTCACCCATCACTGGACTTGATTTACCAAGGTATCCAAGATGGACTCTGCTGAAGAAGGCTATAAAGGTGACCAAGTTAAAAATCGACTTTATGAACTCAGAAGGTGACCAAAGTAAGGTTGCAGACAATGAGTAAAACAATTGGTGGCAAACGGAAATGATGTCGTTGTAGGTATTGCAACACCAGCAGCTCAAGGTCTTGCAAGTGCAACAAAAAGACCTTCCTGTTATCATGGCAGCTATCACAGACCCAATTGGTGCTAACCTTGTACAAAACTTGGAAAAACCAGGTGGGGAAACATCACTGGGGTGTCTGACCACAACCCTGCTGAACAACAAGTTGAATTGATCAAAACTTTGACACCTGATGTCAAGACGGTTGGAGCTCTTTACTCAAGTAGTGAAGATAACTCAAAATCACAAGTCGAAGAGTTCAAAGCTTACGCAGAAAAAAGCTGGTTTGAAAGTAGAAACATTTGCAGTTCCTTCAACGAACGAAATTGCTTTCAACAGTGAACGTTATGACTGGTAAAGTAGATGCAATCTGGGTTCCAATAGATAACACAATCGCATCTGCATTCTCAACTGTCGTTTCAAGCAATCAAACAGCTAAAAACCAATCTACCCAAGTGCGACTGCCATGGTAGAAGCTGGAGGTTTGGCATCAGTCGTAGTGGACCAACACGATCTTGGTGTTGCTACTGGTAAAATGATTGCCAAAGTCTTGAAGGGTGAAAAACCTGCAGATACACCAGTCAATGTCTTCTCAACTGGTAAATCAGTGATCAACAAAAAGTTGCTCAAGAACTTGGAATCACTATTCCTGAATCAGTTCTCAAAGAAGTAGGTCAAGTAATCGAATAAGAATGAAGGAGGAGTTGGAGACATCTCCTCCAATTTTTTAGAATAAAGGAAACGTATCAAACATGCTAATATCTATTATTTCACAGGGATTGGTCTGAGCTATCCTGGGCTTAGGGAATCTTTATGACCCTTTTCGAATCTTGAACTTCCCAGATATGACAACGGAGGGCTCTTTTCCCATTGGGAGGAGTGGCAGTGACTCATTACCCAAAGGGGTTAATCCTTTTCTTGCTACTTTAGCAGCCATAGGAGCAGGTTGTCTTGCTGGTTTAGCAGCGGGTCTTCTTATACGAAAAGGGAAGATTCCCACCCTTTTATCAGGAATTTTGGTCATGACTTTGTCATTCTATCATGCTCATGATTATGGGACGGGCCAACCTTGACTCTTAAACACCAAGCAAATCCAAGATGTTCTTCCATTCTCATCTGAGGTTAATCAATTACTGACAGGTTTTAATCTTTTGTGACTTTGGTTATCCTTCTCATGCTTTTCTTCCCTAGATACCAAACTTGGACAGGCTCTATATCGCTACAGGACAACCAGACATGGCCCGTAGTTTTGGTATCAATACAGGACGTATGGAGCTTGCGGCTTGGTCTGTCAAATGGTGTAATCGCACTTGCTGGCGCACTTATCGCTCAACAAGAAGGTTATGCGGATGTCTCTCGTGGTATCGGTGTTATCGTTGTTGGTCTTGCTAGCTTGATTATCGGTGAGGTTCTCTTTAAGAGTCTCACTCTAGCAGAACGCTTGGTTACTATTGTTGTTGGTTCCATCAGTTATCAATTCTTGGTATGGGGCGTTATTGCTCGGCTTTTAACACTCAGCTACCTGTTTGTATAGTGCCCCTATCCTAGCAACTCTGCTTGGTAATTCCAACCCTTAAGGATAAATACTTGAAAGGAGTCAAGTTAGCAAATGACAGCAATTGTAGAATTAAGAAATGCCACAAAAATTGTGACAAATGGTTTTGACGAAGAAAAGATTATTCTAAACGATGTTTCACTTGATATTTATGAACATGACTTCATCACAATCTTGGGTGGAAATGGTGCAGGGAAATCAACCTCTTAATAGCATTGCAGGAACGCTACCCTTGACTAGTGGTAGCATTCTGCATCATGGGTGAGGATGTGACTCATTTCAGCCCAGAAAAGCGTGCCAAATACCTTTCTCGTGTCTTCCAAGATCCTAAGATGGGAACAGCCCCTCGTATGACCGTTGCAGAAAACCTTTTGATTGCTAAGTTCCGTGGGGAAAAACGTGGACTTTTCCCAAGAAAATTGTCATCCTATAAGGAAGAATTTCAAGCGACCATTGAGAAGGTTGGCAATGGTCTAGAGAAGCATTTGATACACCGATTGAATTTCTTGTCAGGTGGACAAAAGACAGGCCTTGAGCCTCTTGATGGCAACCTTGAAACGTCCAGAGCTCCTTTTACTGGATGAACACACAGCTGCTCTTGACCCTAAAACAAGTGTCGCCTTGATGGAATTGACAAATGACTTTATCAACAATGACCATCTAACAGCTTTGATGATTACTCATCATATGGAAGATGCTCTCAAGTATGGAAATCGCTTGATTGTTATGAAAGATGGACAAATCATCCAAGATTTAAACAAGGATGAAAAAGCCAAGATGAAGATTTCTGATTACTATCAACTGTTTGAGTAGATAATTTTTAAATCAGTATCCTTAAAAACTTAGAAGTAGGCTTTTGCTTCTAAGTTTTTTGTATTAAAGGAGATTATCTAAAAATAGTCTGGATTCCACCGTCTAAGATTTTATAGTATAATGATTATAAGGAAAATGTTACAAAGATAAAATTATAAAAAAAGTGTTTTGCGTCTAAATTTTTATCTTGTCTCTAAAATAAGGTATTTAAAATGTATTTTTACTTTGTAAAGTATATAAGTTCTAGGTAAGGAAAACGTCATGAAAAATTTTTAAAAATTGTACTCATAACTGTAGTAGTTTTTCTAACTTTGTTTGGTCTATATCGTGTCTATCAAAAAGAATTATTATAAAGGAGTGTAAAGGAATCTTTAAGTAATGTTTTTCTAGAGATGAACCATGCAGAAACCCATAGTGGTATCTTACCTGGCCTCGCTGATTTTAGTAAAGCTGTTGACGGGAGTCAGTCGTTTAGAGACCCAGACTGGATAATTCCCATAGGACTTGATGCAGGCTTGTCTGAAAATGAGAGTTTAAAAAGTGATTGTAAGTTTTTGAAGAAGCTTTTTATTATTGAATACAGCAACTATTATCTGATGGGAGATATCTTTATATAAAATATGACTACAATGATAAGAAACTCAGCCAATCAGTCGAAATCTCAGATTCTAAATGGTCGGTAGCATATGACTTAGCTAGTTACAATATACTACACAAGGATGGGGGAAAACTAGATTTAGAGGCATATAAAGAATTATCACATCAGTCAAAAACAGGGACTGATAACTACTTTTACCTAACAAATCCCAACGAAGTACTAGAGTAGTTTTAAAACCTCATGGGATTGATGAAGCTTGGATTAAAGAAAAATCTCACTTTATGCTCTATGATGTCGTTCTGAGAACACTGGTTCAAAAATGGTAGTCAACGCTACTCAGTTGACAATCTTGGGGATGTAGAGATTGTGCCATTGAAATCTATGAAAGAATAGGAACTAAGTATGAATAGAGAGAGCTTTATAAATAGTAAATGTATGTTATAATATAGGAAATGAACTTGAGGTGATTTTTATGAATTTATTGAATATTTTTTCTGAACTTGATTATAAAGCTATCATCGAGGGAGTCTGACTAATTTAATTCCAACAATTATAGCAGGAGGATTTGCATTATTTGTAATTGATAAAATGACAAGCTATATCCGTATTTCATGGAACCTATGGTTTTAAGGGGACGGCTTCAAAGAAGGGGTTTTCTAAAACTGATATAAAGAAGATGTAAAGATACTGAGAGATTAGATATTATCTTTGTATCAGTTATGGTTTTTTTAGTGCTAACAAGACGCCTCTAAAAAAGCTATGGATAAAGAGTATGCACATTCGATTTTTATGCGCTCAAGTAGATAATCATTTCTTAACTGATATTGAAAATTTAGAAGTAGAGCAAAAATCGTAAATCTGGAACAAAGATTAGTGAAGAGATTCGTGAAATAGTCAACGAGTATGAATCATACATTTTAGATATTAACGTGGTAGAGCAATATTTAAATAAGATTAAGCAACTAGAAAAACTAGACATTGAACAAGGCTATTTAGAAAAATGGCAAAGATATAAAAAGGAAATTGAAAAGTTATGTAAACAACTTGAGTATTATAAACGTGAAAAAGATGGAAATTCGCCATTACTCAACTGAGTATCGTTTACCATTTATTTTATCTCAAAGTAAACCTTCAAAGGTTAAAAATAACAACGAAAGCATGGTTGAATATCACTCTTCCTCCATATAAGTCTGTTGAAAATTTTATGTTAACTGGTGAGAGGGTTGATGATATTAACAAAGATGAGGGGGATTTTAACTTTATTGAAATGATGGAAGAACACTTTTGAAAGTATCTGGAATAAGGCTTCTCAACATTAGGTGAAAAATGAAATAAAAAGAATCTCAGTACAAAAATTGGGAAGAGTTATTAAAATCTTCATCAGAACGGATGATAAAGTCAAGACAAACTGGCAACGGTTTATTAATTGAAGTTGCAGCCCAGCACCCATTAGATGAAGGAAAATATCCTAATGAAGAGTTTTCAAAAACGCTTGGATAAGGCACAGAGTTATATAACAGATTAAATCAATCGGGAGAAAGTGTATATATTTATGTTCCAGGAAGTATTCATAAAAATAATGAAGTAGTAGATGAACTTTCTTTAGCGGTGCCGGAAAAAATTATTTAGTAGAAAAAGGGATAAGTAGTGCAGTAATATATAGTGATGAGATGAATGTAAAAATATAAAGGAGATCAGGAGTTTATAATTCTACTGATGAGTGTTATGTTGCAACTCAGATTTTTGAAGAAATGAAATTTAAACAAATTTATTGTGTATGTTCGCCAGCTCAACTTTTAAGAAAAGCTTTCAGTTATATTAAGTTTGGTATTTTACTTATTTTGAGGTTGCAAATGCTGAAACATTACATCATAGTTATGTTGATGAATATTTCAAAATGATTCCATTACTCTTGTCAGATGATAAAGCCTTACAATTGGATTCTAAATTAGAGAAGAGATTCGTAAATGCAGAAAACCAATGAAATAAAAAGATAAATAATCTTGAGGGAGCAAGTTATAAACTAACTTGTACTAAATTATTTTATTCATTATAAAGATTGTTTTTATTTCTTAATATAAAACTAAAATTGAAAAAGTTAATTGAAAATTTATTAAAAGTAAGATTTATAGGATAAATTTTGTGAGTGTTTAAATAAGGGTGTATGTTAAATTGAAAAATCAGATTTCATTATTTTAACCATCTTACTGTTTACTGTATCCATCCCTAACTCTTGTGATTTGTAATATAAAATGGGAAATCATCACTTTAGGTCCAAATGAAGAGACAAAGGTGCGTGTAAACGGACACTCCGAGAGTTTGGACTCCATAATCCATGTAGAGGTAATTCCAGTTACTACAGATGGAAAGATAAAGCTCGAGACGATGATTGGTTTGATCCTGAAAAGGAATTGGATATAATGTTAAGGATTCTCAGATTGAGACCTATCATTACAATGAAAAACACAAAGCTGGGATGCAACGATATTAGAGAATCCTCATACATGGCATTGGGTGTCGATCGCGAAGGTATTATTATGGATCCACCTCAAAAGACACTTTTTCGTTTGCTTCAAAGAAAGGATTTGAGATCAAAATAAAGAATTTATCTAACCAAACTGTTAAGGTTAAAGTAAAAGTGACATATGATTAAGGTTTGGTAAGTTGATAGTTTAGCAAAGCAATAGATCCAAATGGTAGATTGATTAGAATCAAACCAGTCAAATCCTGCTAATTTTTCAAATTGAAGTACCAAAAATCAAATAGAAGTCATAAATATGAATAGGAGAAAGAAATGATATTACAAGACATATTTGATGCAGCTCAAGAAGGAACGTTTGAAGAGTTTCATTCGCTCTACAAGGGCGATGTGAATCAAGTCACATGAGAAATTAAATTTGTTGAACATGGTTTTAACTAGCAATACTTTTGCTAGGATGAAAAACTTAAGATTATTCAGTTTCTTATTGATGATTGATGTTAGTTGTTTAGACTCGTATAATAGAAATGCTCACATAATTTGTTTCAATTTAAAGCAATTGAGAGTAGATGTTGAGTATGCAACTAAGGTCATGTCAATGTTGTTGAAAGCAGGGATAAATGTTAACTAAGTTGATAAATATGGGGCAATTCCATTGATTACTGGATTACAGTCTTGAAATTAACAACCAAGGAAGCCTTGCTTTTTATATGAGATGTTGATTGCTAGTGGTTCTGATATTCACCATAAAGATTTTCAAGGGAAGTCTGCTATAGATTATGCGAGAGAATTCAGCTGGAGACAAGATTTATTATCTGAAAATGGAGGGTTACGTTGATGAATAATAGTGATTTTGGTGGATCATGGTTTCAAATAATGTAATAAATGGTTATCCTATTCAGTACACTTATAGAGAGAATCTTCAATTTCTCAGTTAAATGGATGGACAATATTATCTTCATTGATGATGAAGAATATATTTCTAATCCTGCTAACTTTACGATTCTAGGTGCGACAAGTATACTGCAAATTGTCTCGGTTCTACTAGAAATTTTTCCTGCAAAAATATGTGGAACAGATTTGTTTTGGCTATACGGACAATTTTACATATAGGATTTTATGATTGAAGTCAGAAAGAGAAGTTACTATTACAGAGATTTTGCAATAATCTTTTTCCTGAATGATTATGGGGTATATTTTAAAAAACCAAATGAATGATTAAGCCAAGTAACTTTAAAATTTTAGAAATTCAGATAAAGGCATTGTTTTATAAAAAGCAGGCGATAAAAACATGGCATACACACAAGAAGATTTTCAAGAATAGATCTTTCAAACGATTTAAGATGGACTATTCTACTAGGAGTTTGCTAGAATAAGACTCTCATTTAGACTATAGCATGCAGTCTTTGGATGATTTGGAGTCTTAGATAGATATTAAAGTGACGATAGAAACAGAGTTGAAAAATTGGTAAAAGTTTATCTTTAATAAAATGACAGTCAAACCTCTCAACAAGATATCTTCTACTAATTTAGAAAATATAGATGATATTTTAAATGATTATTTACCCTTCATTTAAAATGGATAAAGAAGGAAATTCTTGGATTGTTAAGTCATTAGTGAGAATCGCCAATTAGATAGACAAGCCTTTCTCAGTTACTTGTAGGAGTTAGAAACTGTATCTTGACTTTAGAAGAACTCAAGATTTACTGATTGGAAGCATCAATGAAATAGATGAAAATTAGAGGTTTAAAACGTAAAAATGGAATAATGGAGGTATATATGACGTCAGAGCTAGAAACTAAAAATGAAGAATGGGTAGAAGTCTTTTAAAGGTTTGATTCCTGTAGATAAGAGGTTAAAAAGTCTTGTTGACAAACTTGTCAGATGGTCAAGAAATTAGGGCTGATTGGAGAGCAGAACCGTTTTAAATTATCATGTTTTTGTTATGATGAAGCACGATTTTTAGCAGGGAATTGTATTTATCTGCAATTTGACAGAGATGTTTATATGATAGATTTCCAAAATATTATTTTATGAAGTCAAAAATAGTCAATTAGTGGAATAAACTCGGATATACAGCCTATGGTAGTGCAGGAACACTGTATTCACAACATTATATCATCATAACTCAAGATAGTGTAGTGGAGATTCTTGTGTCCGCAAATTCTAATTTAAGTATCAGTCAATACTAGAACATTTGCTAAATAAACAGTGTACACCGCTGTAGTACAATTATCAGAAAAATAGAACTTGGAGAAATGAGATGGAAAAATGGACGAAAAATTAAACCGGACTTCATCCCTTTATAGACTATGGTATCGAGATAAAATAGACGGGGATACTCTAATTGCCTACTTGGAAGATTCAGAAAAATTTAAATTTATCTTTACAAAAGTTTGGGCTTTCCGTTCAGTCTACGAAAGTTTAGAATTAATAGATAGTTACTGGGAGCAAGGATTAGCAAAAGAACAGACCACTTTATCTGACCAACTATATCTATGAAGTCGAGAATGCAGAATTTGGGGACTTGGTCGTTTCTGCAAAATATAGTTAATAAAAAGCTCCATCACTACAAATTAATGTCGACGCATTTTTAGTGGATATTGTATCTGAAAAACGATGTAAAAGTGGAGAAAGTGACTAGCTAGTTTTTATGAAATAGTCTCATGTAAAGTGTATGAAATGGTTTACTTTTTCAGAAATAAGCTATACTAGTTAGAGTAAACTGTGATAAAATGGAGGTATTGTCTATGGTTGACAAGAGACTCATTGAAGAGATCAAAAACAATACCAATATTGTCGAAATCATAGGAGAAGTGATTTCTTTACAAAAATCTGGACGGAACTTTTTAGGGCTCTGTCCTTTTCATGGTGAAAAGACCCCTTCCTTTAATGTGGTTGAAGATAAGCAATTTTACCACTGCTTTGGATGTGGTCGTTCTGGAGATGTTTTTAAGTTTATCGAGGAGTATCAGCAGGTAACCTTTGCGGATGCAGTGAGGATATTAGCTGAGAGACTGGGAATTCAGATGGCAGCGCCTGTTCAAAGTTCTGTACACCCTAGGTCACCCCATCAAAATCTCTACGATATGCATGAGAAAGCCGCTCGTTTTTATCATGCCATTCTCATGACGACTAAGATGGGTGAAGAGGCGAGAAACTATCTCTATAAACGTGGCTTAACAGATGATGTTCTCAAGCATTTTATGATTGGTTTGGCTCCAGCAGAACGCTCTTATCTATATCAGCGTTTAGCAGATGATTATAATGAGAAGGACTTGCTGGATTCGGGTTTGTTTTATCTATCTGAGAGTAACCAATTCTTTGATACCTTTCATAATCGCATTATGTTTCCTCTTTCAAATGATCAAGGAAAGGTGATTGCCTTTTCTGGTCGAATATGGCAAGAGACTGATTCTCAAACTGGAAAGTATAAAAATAGTCGAGCGACGGCAATTTTTAACAAAAGTTACGAATTATATCATTTGGAGAGGGTAAAAAAAGGATCGGGCAAGGCTCCTGAAATCTACCTGATGGAAGGATTTATGGATGTCATTGCGGCTTATCGTGCTGGTATTGAAAATGCAGTTGCTTCTATGGGAACCGCTCTGACGAGTGAACATGTGGAGCATCTGAAACGCTTTACTAAAAAGTGATCGTCACCCTATGACGGAGATAAGGCTGAGCAAGCTGCGACGGCTAAAGCTCTTGGATGAGCTTAAAGATTTACCCGTCCAAGTAGTCCAGATTCCTGACGCGATGGATCCGGATGAATATTTGCAGAAAAACTCTCCTCAAGACTTAGCTTATCTCTTAACCAATACACGCATCAGTCCTGTTGAGTTTTACATTCATCATTTCAGACCTGAAAATAGTGAAAATCTACAAGCCCAGATTGAATTTATAGAGAAAATTGCCCCCTTAATCGCAAAGGAACCCCTCATCACAGCTCAGAATTCCTACATTCACATTTTGACGGATCACTTGCCATCTTTTTGACTATCAGCAGGTCGAACATATTGTCAATGAAAGTCGTCAGACAGAGAAAGGAGAAGGTCAAGGAGACCTATAGTCCGAGTCCCTGTCACTATGTTCGTTACCAAGCAGCTGACAGCAGTGATGAGAGCGGAAGCCCATATCCTCTACCGAATGATGGAACATCCCTTGGTGCTCAATGACTATCGCTAAGAGAGGATTTTATCTTTGAAACCCAGAGTTTCAGACCTTTGTATGGACTCTTGATTGATACTGGAAGTATCTCATCTGAGGATTTGGCTCATCAGACCAGAGAAGTGAGAGTGCTTGTATCAAGTCCTATCCTCTAGATTTGCCACCTGAGATGTCCCCTCACGAGTTAGCCGAAGTGGAAGAGTCTCGAAAAAGAGCTCTTTGAATCGGAAAATCTGCAAATTAAAAAGAAAGTTCAGGAAGCTAGCCATGTCGGTGATACAGACACTGCATTAGAAGAGCTAGAACGCTTAATTTCCCAAAAAGAAGAATGGAGTAAGAATGGCAACAAAACAAAAAAGAAGTAACAACCTTTTGACGTCCAAGTAGCGGAATTTATTCGCAATCATAAAAACTGGTACAGCAACTGATGATGAAATCAATAACGCCCTCGTAATTCCCTTCACTTTAGATGTGAAGGTATTGAGAATCTTTTGCAACGCATTCAAGATGCTGGTATCTCAATTACGGACAACGACGGAAATCCCAGGTGCGCGTGTTTTTGAGCACTCGAGGAAGAACCAGAGTTGACTGATGAAGATTTGATTGGTTCAACTCTGCTAAGGTCAATGACCCTGTCCATGGTATTTGAAAGAAATCGGGGTTGTGCCTCTGCTTACAAAATGAAGAGGAAAAGAGTTGGCCCTTGCTGTTGAAGCAGGTGACATCGAAGCGAAACAACGCCTTGCAGAAGCTAACCTTCGTCTGGTTGTTTCTATCGCTAAACGTTATGTTGGACGTGGAATGCAGTTCCTTGACTTGATTCAAGAAGGAAACATGGGCTTGATGAAGGCCGTTGATAAATTTGACTACTCTAAAGGGTTCAAATTTCAACTTATGCGACTTGGTGGATTCGTCAGGCTATTACTCGTGCCATTGCTGACCAAGCTCGTACCATCCGTATCCCAGTTCACATGGTGGAAACAATTACATGCTTGTTCGTGAACAACGTAATCTTCTTCAAGAGTTGGGACAAGATCCAACTCTGAACAAATCGCTGAACGCATGGATATGACACCTGACAAGGTTCGTGAAATCCTCAAGATTGCTCAAGAGCCGGTTTCTCTTGAAACACCAATTGGTGAAGAGGATGACAGCCACCTTTGGCGATTTTTATCGAGGATGAAGTGATTGAAAAATCCAGTGGACTATACAACCTCGTATCGTCTTGCGTGAGCAGTTGGATGAAGTGTTAGACACATTGACTGACCGTGAAGAGAATGTCCTGCGTCTCCGCTTTGGTCTTGATGATGGGAAGATGCGTACTTGAAGATGTTGGTAAAGTCTTTAACGTAACACGTGAACGTATCCGTCAGATTGAAGCCAAAGCTTTGAGAAAATTCTGCCAGCTAAGTCGAAGCAACCACTTCGTGATTTCATTGAAGATTAAGTTAAGGGAGAATGAAGATGGCTTTACACAGAAGAACAAATCGAAAATATCAAAAACACGTATTTTGACAGCCCTAGAAGAAGTGATTGACCCAGAATTGGGAATTGATATCGTCAATCTCAGGCTTGATCTACGAGATTCGTTTTGATGGCGATACAGGTGAGACTGAAATTGATATGACCTTGACAACCATGGGTTGTCCCTTGGCAGATCTTTTTAACCGACCAAATCTATGATGCTATGACGGATGTTCCAGAGGTTACTAATGTTGAAGTCAAATTAGTTTTGGTATCCAGCTTGGACAGTTGAGAAAATGAGCCGTTACGCTCGTATCGCTTTTAGGCATCAAGTAAGTAAATGATAAAAAGAGAATAGTGTAGACGCCAGGAAATTCCCAGCTTTTATACTATCTCTTTTAATTTGCTGATTTTTATTTGAAGAAAATGGTATAATGGTTACTATGGAAAAAGAGAAATTACGCATCAACATGCTAAGTTCAAGTGAAAAAGTGGCGGGCCAAGGTGTTTCTGGCGCTTATCGTGAACTGGTGCAGCTTTTAAAACGAGATGCGAAAGACCAACTGATCGTAACAGAAAATCTTCCAATCGAAGCGGATGTTACTCATTTTTCATACGATTGATTTTTCCTTATTATCTCTCGACCTTTCAGAAAAACGTTCTGGACGTAAGATTGGCTATGTTCACTTCTTACCTGATACCTTGAAGGTAGTTTGAAGATTCCATTCTTCTTAAAGGGATTGTCAAACGCTATGTATTTTCTTTTTATGACCGTATGGAGCATCTGGTTGTGGTCAATCCTACCTTCATTGAGGATTTGGTTGCTGCTGGAATTCCACGTGAAAAAGTGACCTATATTCCTAACTTTGTCAACAAAGAAAAATGGCATCCACTTCCTATGGAGCAAGTTGAACAACTTCGTAAAGATATGGGAATTGATGAGAATCAGTTTGTAGTCGTTGGTGCTGGTCAGGTTCAGAAGCGTAAAGGAATAGATGACTTTATCACTCTAGCTGAGGAATTACTGGATATCACTTTTATTTGGGCTGGTGGCTTTCTTTTGGGGGAATAACGGATGGTTATGAACGCTATAAAAAGATTATGGATAATCCTCCAGAAAAACTTGATTTTCCCTGGAATTGTCGAGCCAGAACGGATGAGAGAACTCTATGCCTTGGCTGATCTTTTCTTGCTTCCAAGTTATAACGAGCTCTTTTCCAATGACTATTCTAGAAGCTGCGAGTTGTGAAGCACCCATTATGCTTCGTGATCTAGATCTTTATAAGGTCATTCTTGAAGGAAATTACAGACCAACCACTGATGTAGAAGAGATGAAAGAAGCTATCTTGGAATATCGAGAGCATCCAGAAGCGTTGAAAGCATTGAAAGAAAAGGCTAAGGCCATTTCAAGAGAATATTCAGAAGAGCATCTTCTTGAAATCTGGCTAAAATTCTATCGGGAGCAAGCAGCTTTTAGGAAAAATGAGGTAGTATATGCGAATTGGATTATTTACAGATACTTATTTCCCACAGGTTTCGGGTGTTGCAAACCAGTATTCGAACCTTAAAAACAGAGCTTGAAAAGCAAGGGCATGCAGTCTTTATCTTCACGACAACAGATAAGGATGTCAATCGTTATGAAGACTGGCAGATTATTCGTATTCCTAGTGTTCCTTTCTTTGCCTTTAAAGACCGTCGTTTCGCCTATCGTGGATTTACTAAAGCTCTTGAGATTGCAAAAACAATACAAACTCGATATTATTCATACGCAGACTGAGTTTTCTCTTGGTTTATTGGGAATTTGGATTGCTCGAGAACTGAAAATCCCAGTCATTCATACCTATCATACCCAGTACGAGGATTATGTTCACTATATTGCTAAGGGTTTGTTGATTCGTCCGAACATGGTCAAGTATCTTGTAAGGGGATTTCTTCATGATGTGGATGGTGTGATTTGTCCGAGTGAGATTGTGCGTGATTTATTATCTGATTATAAGGTCAAAGTTGAAAGCGTGTCATTCCTACAGGTATTGAGCTTGCCAAGTTTGAACGTCCTGAAATTGGACCCAGAGCACATCAGTGATCTACGAGATAAACTAGGTATTAAGAAAAGACGAAAAGATGCTTCTTAGTCTTTCCCGGGTGTCTTACGAAAAAGAACATTCAAGCTGTTTTTGGCAGCACTTCCAGATGTTCTAGAAGAAGAGCAAAATGTTAAATTAGTCGTTGCTGGAGATGGACCTTATCTGGAAAACCTCAAGGAGCAAGCAGAAGATTTGCAGATTCAGGATTCTGTTATCTTTACAGGTATGATCGCTCCAAGCGAGACAGCACTTTACTATATAGGCGGCTGATTTCTCATTTCAGCTTCAACTAGTGAGACGCAAGGCTTGACCTATCTTGAAAGTCTTGCAAGTAAGACCCGGTAATAGCTCATGGAAAATCCTTATCTCAGATAATTTGATTAGCGATAAGATGTTTGGAACTCTTTATTATGAAAGAGAGAGATTTAGCAGGGGCTATTTTAGAAGCTTTAATTGCAACCCAAAGATGGATGAAAAACTTTTGGGTTGATAAATTGTATGAAATTTCAGCTGAGAATTTTTGCTAAGAGAGTCCATGAGTTTTATTTGGATGCTATCATCTCAAACAATTTTGAAAAAGAATTAACTCGTGATGAACCGATGACACAACGGATTTTTAAAGATGAGTATTTTACTTTGCCACAACAGGCAGTTTCAGTTCCAGTCAAAAAGTTCTAAACGAATGTTAAAAGCATCCAAGAAACAGTTGAATGACTTGAGATTATTGGAATGACTAAGGTCTTCGAAGAAAGGAAATGAAGAAATGAAAAAGAAATTTATGAGAAGTAGTCGAGATCAAAATCGGTGGAGTATGCGCTGGTTTAGCTAATTATTTTGATATTGATCCGACAATCGTACGTGTGATCTGGGGAGTTCTAGCTTTTTGTTATGGTAGCGGACTTATTGCTTACTTAATCTTGTGGGCAATTGCTCCAGTTTCGGAAGAATATTAAAAATAGGGAATTATAGAAAAGGAGAAAATAATGGCATTTGGTGATAATGGAAAACGTAAAAACATGAGAAATTGACACTATTCGTCGTTTTGATTATGTTGTTTGTAACCTTAGCAGGTATCTTTGCTACAGCCATTGGTGTATTTAGCAGATTCTAGGAAACTAGAATTTCTAGCAAGTAGTAATAGTTGGTGACTGGGATTTCCCAGCCCTTTTTAAAGTGAGAAAAGAATATGAGTATGTTTTTAGATACAGCCAAGATTAAGGTCAAGGCTGGAAATGGTGGCGATGGCATGGTTGCCTTTTCGCCGAGAAAAATATGTCCCTAATGGAGGACCATGGGGTGGTGACGGTGGCCGTGGTGGTAACGTTGTTTTCGTTGTAGATGAAGGTTTACGTACCTTATGGATTTCCGTTACAATCGTCATTTTAAAAGCCCAGTCAGGTGAAAAAGGAATGACAAAGGAATGCATGGACGCGGTGCAGAAGACTTGATTGTCCGAGTACCGCAAGGAACAACCGTTCGTGATGCAGAAACTGGAAAAGTTATCACTGACTTGATCGAACACGGCCAAGAGTTTATCGTTGCTCACGGTGGTCGAGGTGGTCGTGGGAATATCCGTTTTGCGACACCAAAAATCCTGCACCTGAAATCTCAGAAAATGGAGAACCTGGTCAGGAACGTGAGTTACAGTTAGAACTTAAAAATCCTTTGCGGATGTTGGTTTGGTTGGCTTTCCCTTCAGCTGGTAAATCAACTCTACTCAGTGTGATTACCTCTGCAAAACCTAAAATTGGTGCCTCACCACTTTACAACAATCGTTCCTAATCTTGGTATGGTCCGTACTCCAGTCAGGTGAGTCCTTGCAGTGGCAGACCTCCCTGGTTTGATCGAAGGCGCTAGTCAAGGTGTGGGCTTTGGGAACTCAATTTCTTCGCCATATTGAGCGTACTCGCGTTATCCTTCACATCATCGATATGTCAGCCAGTGAAGGTCGCGATCCTTACGAAGATTATCTAGCTATTAACAAAGAGTTGGAATCTTGAGTAATCTTCGTCTTATGGAGCGTCCACAGATTATTGTTGCCAATAAAATGGATATGCCAGAAAGAGAAAATCTTGAAGAATTCAAGAAAAATTGGCGTGCTAACTATGATGAGTTCGAGACTTACCAGCCATCTTCCAATTTCTCAGGTTTGACTAAAACAAGGTTTCTGGCACCTTTACTAGACGCAACAGCTGAACTTCTTGATAAGACACCAGAATTTCTTCTTTATGATGAGTCAGAAATGGAAGAAGAAGTTTATTATGGCTTTGACGAAGAAGAAAAACCATTTGAAATTAGTCGGATGATGATGCAACTGGGTACTTAGGTGAAAAAACTCATCAACTCTTTTTAACATGACCAACTTTGATCGTGATGAGTCTGTCATGAAGTTTGCTCGTCAGTTGCGTGGTATGGGGTTGATGAAGCTCTCCGTAGCCCTGTGGTGCCAAGGATGGAGATCTGGTTCGGATCGGTAAGTTTGAGTTTGAGTTTGTAGACTAGGAGATAGCTGCGGGAGATAAACCGATATCTTTCCGAGATGCTGATGGAAATTTTGTTTCTGCAGCAGACGTCTGGAATGAGAAAAAGTTAGAAGAACTGTTTAATCGCCTCAATCCAAATCGTGCTTTGAGACTAGCAAGAACTAAAAGCGCTGGAAATAACAAATCATGAAAATTAACCCGTGATGATAGCCATCACGGGTTTTTGTTACCGATCAAAAAATAGAGGTGGTGCAAATTGTTTGAGGCGTTCAAAGCAAGATTGAGCTTTGTTCTTTATCCTCGCAGATAACCAAACAGACGTCATTGCCACAGATGGTAGCCAACTGCAGGAAGTTTAGGGCATCTAAGATGGATCCAAAGGATTGCGCCAAACCTGGATAGGTCTTGATGACAACCTGGTGTTGAACAGGATGCATCATGTAGAGGGCTTCTTCCATATACACTTCTAGGCGTTTTTCCCACTTGGATGTAGAGCCAGTGCTGATTGCATAATAGGAGTGTTCACCTTCACGAATCTTAGAAAGATTCATCAGATTGATGTCTCTGAAAGTGTTGCTTGTGTGACCTGTACTCCGTTTTCAATCAGTAGTTCTTGTAATTCAGTTTGGGTATGAATTTTTTGTTTAGTGATTAGGGCTCGGATGAGCTGGTGTCTTTGCTCGGCTTTGTTCATCTACAGTTACCTCCCTTTGAAAAAGGTATCTCAAGATTGGACTCGTGCAAAGGTCGACAGTCAAGTGATAGTCTGTATTGTCACGTACAGTAATCTCAAAGTCTGTTGTGTAAAGAACGAGACGTACTGTATCGCCTTCTTTTAGTTTGTAAATAGTTGGTTGGAGTTCAAATTGGAAATCCATCCATTCATCTGGCTTGATCTCTTCGATTTTCAGCAAATCATGACGGTTCTGAAGGTTGAGATAGCCTTTGGTGATGACGCGCTGAGCATTGGGGCTAAATGGTAGCTCGCAAAGGTTTTCTAGCATATGGTAACGACCATTATCAATCGTACGAGCAGACAGAGACACCGGGATAAGGTTGTAGGTATTTCTTTTGACCAAGTTCGAGAAGTTGGGCGAGAGAGAAGACCTTTATTAGTACTTGACTTGAGACGAAGGTTTAGTTTAACACGCCCATTAAGATGAAGGTCTTCCGTCACTGGCAGATCAATGGTAACTGATTGACTTTCCCCTGATAGAGTTCATTGTTAAAAGGTTTGGTAGGTCTTTTCCAAAACGTTTGAAGTCTGAGTCTTCATAGCGGTTTTCAATGACAGCTTCTCAGTACCTAAGAGAAAGTTTTTATGGTCACTTTGATTTCCAAAATCTTCAAGAGTCATCCAGGTTTGAGGAGCAGTATTGTCTTGCCAAACGACTCTTGGAAGTTGGTAGTCCGTTTCTTGGTCCAATAATTTCTGCGTCAAAAGAGCATTCATGGATTCACGGAAATCAATAGACTGCCAATTGTTCATATAAACATGGCGCCGTTATGGTAAAAGAGATGTTTCTTAATATTGCTTGGAAGAGCATTGAACATTTGATAGACATGTAGTGGTTTCACGTTCCAGTCTTGTGACCCGTGTGTGAAGACAACTTCAGCCTTAACTTTTTCAGCATTAAGAAGGTAGTTTTATCATGCCAAAATTGGTTATAATCCCCAGTTTTACGGTCTAGATTTTTCTTCAGTTCCTCTATAGAATTTTTATGAGCTTCGTTTCCACGAATATAGTCACCAGCTAAGAGATTACGAGAATAAGTTAATTCATCTAATGAATCGAAGTCCTTCCCTGGATACCCACCAGGGCTTGTTACCAGACCATTTTCTCGGTAATAGTTGTACCAAGAAGAAATACCGGCTTCAGCAATGATGACCTCTAAACCATCAACTCCTGTAGTAGCAAGACCATTAGACATTGTTCCTAGATAAGAAAGACCAGTAGTTGCTACCTTACCGTTGGACCAGTCAGCCTTGACTTGACGTTCACGACTATGGTCTGTGTAAGACATGACAACGGCCATTGAGCCAATCAATGACATTTTTATAGGCTTCAACTTGTCGGTAGTGCTCATTAGTCATCTGACCTTGAGAATCTCGTACTCAGACCAGATACGTAGATATTTGCAAATCCTCTTGGAAAGAGTGAGATGTTATGTGTAGCTGCTATTACAGCGCAGTTTTTCTTTCGGCTGTCAGCCACAAGACGGATTGGCCAACTGGATCAATAAAAACTAATACTTGGCTCTTTCTAAGCTAATTTCGTGTGGTTCTTTTACTTCTAGCTCAGCTTCCATTTTGTAAAGGGCCTTATCACTAGCTTTTATCATTGGTCTCTTGATGGTAAGGACTTGCTGTCATAACAGCTGGAATTTTGCTGTGGTAAGATGGACGGATAAGTTTACCTTGATAAGATCTGGCAGTCCATCATTATCAGAATCAATACGACTTTCCACATAGAAACAGCTTCCTGAATAACATTGTTAGTTGAAAGTAGCCAAACTCTTTCCATTGAAGTAGTGGTAATCATTGTCCTCAGGGATAAGACCATCACTAACTAGCTGATCAATCAAGGTATTTCCCTTTTTAGTGCGCGTGTTAAGGAGGTGATAGAGATTGTCAATCAAATCTCCGTATACAATAGGGAATGCCGTTTCTTTATGAAAAGCCAGACCATCTTCAAAGTCTATTAAGTAGTTGAAACCAAGCAACTGAAAGGCTACAGATAGAAAAATTTCGAGTTAATTCACGATCAGAATTGAAGAAAGTGAGTAGATCAGTTTCTTTATCAACCGCTAAAGTTGAGAGGGGATAATCCGTATTTTTGTAATTGAAAAAACAAGTTCTAACAAAAGCTTCAAATAGTTCTTTTGCAGAATTTGATTGGTCAAGTTTGAATCCAAGGCTGGATAATTCCTGAAAAGCTTCTTGCTGGCTTACAGGATAGTAACTGAATTGATTAAAACGCATAGATGCCTCCTTTGAAGAATCATTCTAAATTTATTATATCAAAAAGAAGGGAAAATGATAGAAAAATACAAGTAACTGTTATAATAAAACTAAAAAGGATGACTTCGTGAATGGAATATAAAGACAGATTCGAGGAATCTATTAAATTAAAAATACAGAAATCATAGATTTGAAAATAATTGAAATATTTTAGAT
>BNJV01002059.1_pt1 | contig 70959 bp, 60 predicted proteins | sample 8540591 | NCBI WGS metagenome assembly BNJV01 (sample SAMD00202457, study PRJDB9452) | human saliva metagenome | host: Homo sapiens
ACCTCAGATTATGAGTCTGTTGCTCTAACCAACTGAGCTACAAGTCCGATAAACTAAGTTTGTGCGTGCAAAGGTAGTGGGTTTTGTGGAAAAAAACCAAATAAAAAGCGGAAAAACGAAGGAGAATGGGAAATTATCTTGTTTTTTTCTTATCATATAAATCCATGTGGTTAGGCTCGTTGTCTTATTTTCCTTATCGTATAATTCCATGCAGTTGGGCTTGCTGTCTTGTTTTTCTTATCATATAAATCCATGCAGTTGGGCTCGCTGTCTTATTTTTCTTATCATATAAATCCATGCAGTTGGACTCGCTGTCTTGTTTTTTTCTTATCGTGCAATTCCATGCAGTTGAGTTTGCTTAGTGTGTGACTTGAATACATAAAGTGGCAGTTTTCATCGTGTAAAGTGATGGTTTTCATCGTGTGAACTGATTGATTTCTTGTGGTCAAGTCTATTGCTTTAGTTGCTTGTTTCTGGTAGATTATTTGGTGATATTGATTGTGCAACAATGGAAAAAGACTATCTTTGCATAAGATATAGCTGCACTCGACAAACTGAAAGTTTCTTTCTTTGTGCTCGTTTGCAATATCTTTGCATAAGATATAGCTGCACTCGACAAACTGAAAGTTCCTTTCTTTGTGCTCGTTTGCAATATCTTTGCATAAGATATAGCTGCACTCGACAAACTGAAAGTTTCTTTCTTTGTGCTCGTTTGCAATATCTTTGCATAAGATATAGCTGCACTCGACAAACTGAAAGTTTCTTTCTTTGTGCTCGTTTGCAATATCTTTGCATAAGATATAGCTGCACTCGACAAATTGAAAGTTTCTTTCTTTGTGCTCGTTTGCAATATCTTTGCATAGGATAAGCTGTAGTTTGAGTATATGAATACAATATATTTAGGGAAAGAAAATAATGCTGTGGCGCCTTGTGTGGCTACGATTGGCTTCTTTGATGGGGTACATCGTGGGCACAAATACCTCATTCAACAGGTGAATAGCATTGCTAAGGCGTGCGGATTGGCATCGACTGTGATTACGTTTGACCGCCATCCGCGTCAGGTTTTGCAAAGCGATTATGTGCCACAACTGCTGAATCCGCTTGACAGAAAACTGCTTTTGCTCTCTAAAACGGGCATAGACAATGCGGTGGTTCTGCCATTCGATGCTTCGGTGGCACAACTTTCGGCCTATGATTTCATGAAAGAAGTGTTGCGAAATCGTTTGAATGTCAAGAAGCTTGTTATCGGATATGACAATCGTTTCGGGCATAACCGCACAGAAACTTTTGAGGATTATGTGCGTTATGGCCATGAATTAGGAATCGAAGTCATTCATCACACCGCCTTTGAGCTGCATGGTGTGAACATCAGTTCATCGGTGATACGCGGTTTTTTGCAAGAAGGTGAGGTCGAAATGGCCACACTTTGTCTCGGCTATCCTTACACCTTGATAGGCAAAGTGGTTCATGGTTTTGCGCAAGGTCGGCTCATGGGCTTCCCAACGGCTAACATGGATGTGGCTGAAAGTGGTCAGTTGATTCCGGCAACAGGAGTATATGCTGTGAATGTTAAACTCAAAAACCAACCCCATCTGCTTCATGGCATGATGAATATTGGCCGCCGACCCACGTTCAACGGCACGGCGTTGTCTCTTGAAGTCAATATTTTTAACTTCCGAGGCGACCTCTATGGCGACCTGATTGAGGTGAGTTTCATTCGTCATATCCGTAAAGAGCGCAAGTTTAATAGTGCTGCTGAGTTGGCCGAACAGCTGCAACAAGATCGCACAATGATAGAAGAACAATTTAATAAAGACAGAGATTTATGAATAAAAATAGGGAAAGAAATTGCCTGGATAGGCTTTTATATCGTCGTGTTTATATTGATACAGGTGGTTATTCAGTTTGCTTTTGCTGGTGGATATCTTGTATATTATAAGATGCCATTGGCCAATTTGCGTAACCTTTTCATGAGCAACATTACGTTAACGATAGCTTCTACCATCGTCTCAAGCCTTATAACAATATTTGTTTTCTTGAAAAAAAGGGTGGGCTTCACACTCTCGTGACTACCTTGCTTCACGTCCCTGGGCCACTCTTTTGTGGGTAGTTGTCGCAGCGATAGGCATTATCATCCCCTCAATGGGACTTGGAGAATTGTTTAAAGTCGATATGCCCGGTGAGTTGCAAATGATGTTTGTGCGCATGATGCATAATCCTTTTTGGTTATGTTGCCATAGGCGTCATCGTACCCTTTGCTGAAGAAATCGTGTTCCGTGGAGCCATTTTGCGCAGGCTTCTCCGTCTTTTCGATGGCAAACCTTGGGCAGCTATCCTTATTTCGGCAATCATTTTCGGCCTCGTTCATGGTAATTCTGCCCAGTTCTTAAATGCCTCTTTGCTCGGAATCTTATTGGGTTGGATGTTCTATCGCACGGGGAGTATCATTCCAGGCTTTGTTCTTCATTGGGTCAACAACACCGTTGTATATGTTGTTGCCAATCTCATGCCGGGCTTTGAAGATGCAAGTCTAAGCCAGCTTTCCAATGGACGACCGATTGTTATCGCCCTTTACATCGTCTTCTCTCTATGTATTCTTATGCCCGCTTTGGTGCAGTTAAACATGAGAATGGGGGAGAATAGGGGAAATAAAGCCTCACCCGCAATCTCAAGAAAAAGAAATAAGGGAAATAAAGCCTCACTCCCCAGCCCCTCTCCGAAGAGAGGGGAGTAAAATGCCTTGAAAATAGAGTCCAAATAGAACAAAATTGTAGAACATATCACTCCCTCTCTCTCGAGAGGGGCTGAAAGTGAGGCTTTTCCTTACTTCTTCATCACTCTCATGCTATTCATCACGGCCAATAATGCCACACCACTATCGGCAAACACAGCCTCCCAAAGGTTTGCCATGCCAAGAATGCCGAGCAACATCACTGCTACTTTCACGCCAATGGCAAAGATAATGTTCTGCAAAACGATGCGATGCGTGCGCTTACCTATGGCGATTGCCGTCGCAACCTTCGTCGGATCATCGGTTTGAATAACGACATCTGCCGTCTCAATAGCCATGTCGGCACCCATCTTTCCCATAGCAACACCAACGTCACTCAGGGCTAACACAGGGGCATCATTAATGCCGTCACCAACAAAGGCCACGCTTTTTCCTTCTTGTTTCAAGGCTTCAAGGTGAGCCACCTTACCCTCGGGAAGCAGGTCTCCATAGCCTTTCACAAAACCTTTGCCATCTTCAAAGTGCGCAATGAGTTTGTCGATGAGGGCTTGTTTGTCGCCACTAAGCACCTGCATAGCCTTGATTCCTTGTGCTTTTAGCCGTTTAGGAAGGGCAAAAACACCTTCTTTTGGGGTGTCACTCAATAGAATATATCCTTTGAAAACATGGTTCTCGGCCACTGCAACAATGGTTTCGGTCGTGTGTTTCAAGGCTTTGTCATAGCTCACTCCCTCTTTTTCCATGAATTTCAACGTGCCCATCACCCATGATTTATACTTCATTCCATAGCCCGGAACATTCTCAATAGCTAACTTGTCAATGGTTTCGAGGGGCTGATGTTGCAGAGATGACACGATGGCCCGTGCGATAGGGTGACTACTTACGGCTTCAACGGCTGCCACAAGTGATAGGTCTTCTTTGCTAAGCCCTATGGTTTTCTCCACCCGAAACACTCCCGTTGTCAGCGTACCTGTCTTATCAAACACCGCCATATCAAGCTTTGTAACGGCATCAAGACTATTACTTCCCTTGAAAAGTATGCCTTGTCGGCTCGCAGCGCCAATGCCTGCGAAGTATCCTAAGGGTACACTGATGACCAAAGCACAAGGACAACTGATGACAAGGAAGACCAAAGCGCGTTGCATCCACGTTGTAAACTGATAGTCAAATGAGGTGAACAGCGACACAATCCAAGGCAAAACAACTGTCAGTGCAGCCAAAACAATCACTGTTGGCGTATAAACATGGGCGAAACGATGAATGAATGTCTCGGTAGCCGACTTGCGTTCGGCAGCTTCTTCAACCATTTTTAGTATGCGGCTGATGGCACTTTCGCCCGCCTTTCGCACAACATTGAGTCGCACAACGCTATCCGTTGCAATCATTCCTGCCATGACTTCCTGGTTCGTTTCTATCAATCGTGGCACTGATTCGCCTGTAAGGGCGGCGGTGTTAAACGTTGCCGGAGCCTCAACAAACGTCCATCGAGGGGCACACGCTCGCCCGGTTGCACCTCAATAACAGCCCCAATCTCTACTGATTCGGGCTTTTCTTTTGCGACCATCTGCCAAGCGTGCAAAGTCAGGTCGAAAGGAAAGAAGACTCTTTATATTGTCGCGTGCACGGTCAACAGCCTTGTCTTGCAACCCTTCGCCTATGCAATAGAGCAACATAACGGCTACGGCTTCGGGATATTCTCCTAAGAAGAACGCCCCAATCGAAGCCACAGACATCAGCATAAACTCACTAAAGAAGTCGTGTTCTCGCCTAATCGACTCCCAAGCTTCACGCATTACGGGCAGGCCTACAGGCACAAAGGCCACGACATAGATACAAAAGATGATGCGAGGATGAACAAACCATCCCATGTTTAGCTTGTCGAGTGCCAAGCCAATGACTAAGAATATCGCCGAGGCAATAATTAATCCCCAGTTCATTCCTTCTTCTTCGTGTTCGTGTTGATGTGCTTCGTGTGCCATATTTAATTTGTTTTGATTTCTGCATGCAAAGATAAAGCAAAGGTTTTGCAACCAAGTTGCAAAGTGGAGTGGGGTGTATAATTTTTTTGTTCAGGCGAGAATATGGCGTTTGGCTATTCACATCGCATCGGGTTTTTAGGGCTAACGATTTTCGAAAGAAATGGCATGTCTGGAATGAAGTCTATGGTTTGGTTAAATGGTTCATTATGAAAGAGTTATCGTTTAACCTTCGTCCTCCCTGCACTTTGCGTCATTTCGTGCCGTGTTTTGCCCCATTTCATCGGGTAAAATGCCGCAGATTATGCGCCCGTTTGCCGCAAATCATTTTTTTATTAAAAACAAATGAAAAGATGATAAAGGTTATAGAGAATATCCACGAAATATAAATTATGTGCAAATAGGAATCGTGTTAGCACGCAACGTCATCGGTATCGCGGTAAATTCCCAATGGATGCACCCGCCATTGCGAATGTTATAACGGTGCAATGCCATCGGTTTTATGTCAATATTTCAATGAATACATCTGCCATTGCAAATGTTGCAACCACGCAACGCTGTGGTTGTTATACCAATATTCCGATGAATGTATCCGCTATTTTGTATGTTGTAACCACGCAATAATGTCGGTGTTATATTAATATTCCAATGAATGTGTTCGCCACTATGAATACTCTCACCACGCAACTCGGTACGAGTTGTTCCTTTGATAGCCCGGGTTGGCGAGGAACGAGCCTACCCCGGGTAAACGTTCGCAGGAGATTCAACGCCATAGGTGTTGAGCTTTTTCTATAAAGGCACGCTTACTATGAAACCTTTTATGACGGGTTACTCAAAAAGCGCAACACCTACGGCGTTGAAATGTTTATATCATGGTGTGATCAACGGCGTCATACGTATGAATAAATGGTGAACTACAATCTTAAAACCATAAAATAGTCTTATGCAAACACTGTATATACATTTGTGTTATGGTCATTTGATTTTCTATTTCCTAAGTATTCTCCCCCTATCTCTTGCCTATTCGCCTTATTTGCACTATCTTTGCAGAAGATAGGCTGCACTCGGTAATCTACAAACGAGTTTGCATTACGCTCGTTTGCACTATCTTTGCAGAAGATAGGCTGCACTCGGTAATCTACAAACAAGTTTGCATTACGCTCGTTTGCACTATCTTTGCATCAAATAAATTGTTAAGCATGACAGAAGATTTCGACATAAGAGAAGAGCGTATTTCGACGGAAGAGAAGGACTTTGAAAACGCACTTCGCCCGCTAAGATTTGTTGATTTCAACGGCCAAAAGAAGGTGGTTGAGAACTTAGAGATATTTGTTGAGGCCGCGAAATATCGTGGAGAGCCACTTGATCACACGTTACTTTACGGTCCACCGGGACTGGGAAAGACGACTCTAAGCAATATTATTGCAAACGAACTTGGCGTGGGTTTCAAGATAACCAGTGGCCCTGTGCTTGACTAAACCCGGTGACTTGGCGGGCATATTGACGTCACTTGAGCCCAACGATGTACTCTTTATAGACGAGATTCACCGTCTTTCGCCCGTGGTAGAAGAGTATCTTTACTCGGCAATGGAAGACTATCGCATCGATATTATGATTGATAAGGGCCCGTCAGCACGTTCGATTCAGCTCGATCTTAACCCCTTTACACTCGTTGGAGCAACGACACGTAGCGGTATGCTTACAGCCCCTTTACGTGCTCGTTTCGGTATTAACATGCACTTAGAATACTATGATCCCGAGACCTTAAAACGCATTATACGTCGTTCTGCCATGCTGTTGAAGGTGCCAATTGACGATGAAGCCGCTATCGAAATCAGCAGAAGAAGTCGTGGAACGCCCCGTATTGCCAATGCGTTACTGCGTCGTGTGCGTGACTTTGCACAGGTAAAAGGGAATGGAACGATTACAAACGAGATAGCACATATAGGACTTCAGTCGCTCAACATTGACCAATATGGACTTGACGAGATTGATAATAAGATATTACTCACTATAATTGACAAGTTCAAAGGAGGCCCTGTGGGTGTTAGTACGATAGCAACGGCGATAGGAGAAGACGCTGGTACGGTGGAAGATGTCTATGAACCATTCTTGATTATGGAAGGTTTCATCAAACGAACGCCCCGTGGTCGCATGGCAACTCCATTGGCTTATGAACATTTAGGGCGTAATCCTTATATGGGAAATGTAATGGAACCTGGGCTGTTTGAATAGAGAAGGTCTCACAACAAGCCTCTTTCTAAAGAAAGAAGAGGAGCGTCTGTCGCGTTGTAATATATGTGATTTGGAGGTCAGATTCAAAGCTTTATATCATCTTTTTAAATAGTTATGCCTATGAAAAGAATGCTCTTTTGTTGGATAATCCTAATGGGATTATTGACGAGTTGCAGTCATTGCGTGTTGCGTTCAGGTGGACTTGGTGATGCCGATTCTATTCATGTAGAATATACAGGGATGGCAGGAACAACACGATTTGTTATCAACCACAGTGACACGCTCACGATATTGAAAGGTGTTTTCTGTCATGATAGCCTTGGGAACGATAGCCCTGTTCTCTTTGAACCAGTCAAAAAACTTGCTCCTAACGATGTATTGGTGATTAAAAGTCTGGCTCGTCAGCTCTTTGTTGAACGCTCAGAGCCTGATACTTTGTGGGTAAAGCCCTATGAATATGGTGCTACAGACTGGCCAATTCTTTCCGTTCATGTGTTTAAAAAGGGGAAAGAAGGCGCCTATTATTATGATACTGGCGAGGAAAAGAATGGCATAGTGTATTCCACTTCCACTAAGATTAAGTACTCACCGGCCTTTCTTGAGTTTACACATCGGTTGAATCAGTGCTTCGAAGAGGCGCAAAAAACGAGATGAAAAAGAAGAAACAGGCAAGTGATTTCACCTGCCTGTTTCTGTTATTTCTTATAAATGGAGGGTTAAAGAGCCTCCAGCCATGACCCAACAGCCTGGTTGTTTCACGTTACCTACATCCACATAGCTTCGGTTTAGAAGGTTGTTTCCCTCGAGATAGAGGCTATATTTTCGGCATATTCCACGCCAATCGAGCGTCCAATAAGCCGTAAGAGCCATAACGATGTAGTGCTCCTGACGGATCCTTATACGTGCCCATGCGATGCTGAAAGCGGTAGTTTACGTTAAGATCTAACGCTTTCCAAAGGTTCAATTGCAGGCTACTTGTCACCTTATTCTTTAGATATTCCAACGCGTAAAGGCTGTGAATACCGGCTGCTTCTATTTGATGTTGTTGAATGAAACAATAGCCAACACTAAATGATTTCAATAACTTCTGACTTGGAAGTAACTGGCGGAAGTCTGCATTTAGTGTCGTTTCAAAGCCTAAAGCGTTAATCGTTCCGAAGTTAACTGACTTCCAAAGTATTGCTCCTGCAGCGTCTTTTTCACCATCATCAATCCAATCGATGAGGTTAGTATGGTGATTATAGAAGCTACTTACAGTGCCTGAAAGTCCCTTTTTGTTATATTTCACTCCGACTTCTACGGCAGAAAGTTCTTCAGGTTTAAGGTTTGGATCGGCTTTATGGCCTCCAACCGAGTAGAAAAGTTCGGTTACTGATGGCATGCGTAGCGACGTATTATAACTCGCATAGACTTTCCATGCATCGCCAAATCTATAACTTGCGTTGATGCTTGGATAGACTTTTACATTCATTTCGGCCCAACTGTTCTTCACACCCACTACTCCTGCCGACATCGTTAGACGCCCAATGAGAAGGTTATGCTCTGCAACGAACTGGATGTTTGTGCGATTAAGTCCCATCTTATACATCACATTGTCGGTTCCTTTCACGTGTTTGGGCTTGGAAAGTGGGTTGCCAAGATTCGTACTTACTAAGTCTTCGTTTCGCAATTCAGCACCAAACGCCGTGCGACCTAACGTCCAATCAAAGTATGCATTGACGTTAACGCCGTAGACATCTGTACGATGATAGTTGAAAGGATAACGTTCCGCATGGTCGCGAAAGAGTTCAAAGCGGTCGTAGTTATGATTCCAATAGATAGCCGGACGCCATTTAACAGCACCCTTTCTTGTTTCAGCTTGCACCGCCGTATAGGTCTTAAAGGTATGTTCAAACTGGTCATCATACTTGGAACTATAGTTAGTACTCGAGCCAAAGTCTTTGTTACTAAGGCCTGCATGCCAACTAATGGAGAGGTCATCATCGTCATAAAAGCCTTGATAAAAAGCCTTCTGACTTCGGAAATCAGTATTTAACGCGCCGGCTTTATTGCGATTATAGCCATCGGTTCGCATGAAACTGCCCGATAATTGATTGTTCCATTTGCCCCTCGCTACATTGATTCTTCCTCCCGAAGTGACTGAGCCGAAGCTGCCACTTGCCGCATGTAGGGTGACACTTGAAGTTCGATTGGCCTTTGTAACGATGTTTATGGCACCAAGAAGTGACGATGTTCCATAAACACTTGCAGCCGGTCCTTCGAGTATTTCAATACGTTCTATCTCACTGATATCCACGGGAAAATCAAATGCATTGTGTCCCGTTTGCGGATCACCAATGTTGATTCCATTGAGAAGCACCGTCATCTGCTCATAGTTTCCGCCTCGAATGCTCACGTCAGTCTGCGCTCCCAATGGGCCACGCTGACGCACATCGACGCCTGAAACCAATTTCAATAGGTCGTTAACACTATGTACTGGCGCCGCGTTTACATCCTTTCGACTCAGTACAGTTACCATTCTCGACTGCTGACTTTGCGTCAGAGGCGCCCTTGATCCGGTGACTTTCACCTCGTCAAGCAACGTGGGTTGTCCGCTCTTATAAAGCGAAGTGTCGGCCTTTTGCACGTCAGTGCTAATGCCTTTTGCTTGCGCATTAGAGAGTGTTGCCACGCTAAGTATACCGATAATTACCTCTTTACCAAGGCATGAAAAGAGTGCAAAAGCCCTTTGTTGGTAAAGTGATTAAAACGGATACAACGGCGCTCGTTGAAAACTGTTTTGTTCACGTTTAAATTATTTATTAACGTTTATGCAACTGCAAAAACGATGGCAAAAATTAGTAAAAAAATAAATGAAATAAGGAGTAGAGATGATAGAAATTTGTAAATAATAAATAGGGAAAAAGATTGGCAAGTGCAGCTAACGGAACAGCGGAATGGGCTGGTTCGCGTTGATACACATTAGATTATATCATGTGCTTTACTGCCTTTTGGCGTGTGTTATCGCTGTTTTATTGATCCAAACACTGTTCAATCTCAGCAAAATTATCAATGATATAGTCGGCAAATGCAGCCTCAAGGTCTTCTCTTTTTGCCATTTCCATAGGTCACACCGCAGGTCTTTGCTCCCGCATTTCGCCCCATCTGAATGTCAAAAATGGTGTCGCCGACCACCAGAGCCTCGGCAGGTTGCAAACCCAAAATGATGCAAAGTGTTGAGCACTAGGCTCGGCATTTGGCTTTGCATTTTTCAACGTCGTCAGCCCCCAAAATCAAACGAATATAGGGCTCTAAATGCAGTTCTTGAACGAAAGCTACTAACGATTGATGGCCCTCGACTGCTTGCAATCGTCACGATAAGTCCCTCATTGTGCAATTGCTTTTATCGTCTCAACAACCCCCGGAAAGGCTGGAACGGCGCCGGGAACATTGTTTTCCATGAACAATTTATGATAGAGATGAGCACATGCTTCGGCCTGTTCTTCAGTCATGTTTTGCAAGGCTTTGAAACATTCTTTCAATGGAAGTCCGATGGTTTTCGCACATTCTTCGGTCGTGCGTTCAGGCAAACCGAGTTGTTTGAGCGTTGCTTTTCATCGTGCGGGTGATGAGTGCTTGCGAGTCGCCGAGCGTTCCATCGAAGTCCAAAATCACAATCTTTGTCTTCATCTTCGTTGCAGTTTTGCTCGCGAAGTTACACATAAAATCGCAAAAAACAGCTGCTTTTCGGATATAAAATGCCGCAGCCCATCTTTTCGTGGGTTATAAACCATAAGCCAATGATAATCAAAATGTTATCTCATCCCATAAAAATGGTTTCGCAGTTTGCACCAAATCAGCCTACAATTTGCATCAAAACATGCGATGATTTGAGGCATTTTCATCGCACGAAATGCCCCAAATCGTTTGTCAATGTTTATTTAACAACGAGGCAACGCCGTAGGTGTTGTGTTTTTGATAGCCCGGGGTTGGCGAGGAACGAGCCTACCCCGGGTCAACGTTCGCAAGGAGATTCAACGCCGTAGGTGTTGAGCTTTTTCTATGAAAGCATGGTTATAACGAGGAGATTTATGGCGGATTACGCTTAGAAAGCGTAACACCGATAACGTTGATTCAAATTATTTACACGCTAAAAATGAGTCGAATGACAAAGCATGATGTGTAGAAACACAATGCAATACGTCTTATTTTTATACTACAATTTATCTCAGAACATGCAATGATTTGGGGCAAAACAGCCTGTCGAAACACTCATAAGACAGAGTGTAATCAATTGTTTTTTTCATATCCTTTTGATTTTTGATTGTGTTTATGTTTCTTTTGATTGTTTCGTTTCTTTGAATGATTTCGTCGTGTAAAAGTAATAAAAAAGTGGGCTGCATCCTATCTTTCTGTCGTTTTTTTAATAAATTTTGCACGTATGAAAATAGGTGTTTTTTGTTCTGCAAACAATCAGATTGATGCAGAATACTTTAGATTAACCAAGGAGTTTGGAGCCTGGATAGCCCGCGAAGGCCATTCCGTTGTCTTCGGAGGAACCAATACTGGGCTGATGGAAGCTATCGGAACAGCCGTTCATGAGGGTGGGCAGAGAGCCATAGGAGTTATTCCTCGCATCATTGAAAAAAAGGCGGAAAGGTGAGCAAGTCGGTAGATATTAACATCGCATGTGACAATCTTAGCGACCGAAAAGACCTGATGTTAGCACAAAGCGACATATTCGTTGCATTGCCAGGTGGCATAGGAACACTCGATGAAGTGTTTACAATTGCAGCCAGTAACACCATTGGTTATCACTCCAAGAAAGTGATTTTGTATAACATGAAAGGCTTTTTCAATCCACTCATTGCCTTACTTGACGCGTTGCAAGCACAGGGAATGATTCGTGGATTGTGGTCTGATTATATCCAAGTAGCCTCAAATCTTGACGAAATTGCAGCCTATGTAGCTCAAGTATAGATGGAAAAGAGTTGTAAACACATCGTGCTTTGCCTTATGGTGGCTGTCATAAACTTGTTTTGTGGCTGTCAAACAACAAGGCAACGTGCTGCTGACGGCATGCTGATAGCCACGGAACGACACCTCAAAACGGGTGATCTCTTGTTTGCTTTCGACCCTCGTGGCAATGCAATTACAGCCGTAACAAGTGGAGTTCAAGGCCTCAAAAATAGACCATGTTGGTATCGTTTTTAAAGGATAAAAAAAGCAAGTGGTTGTGGCCGAAGCAACGTCAAGAAAGGGCGTGATACTTACGCCTTTGGCCGAATTTCTGACGCATAACACGATACCAGGAGACCGCTATCCGTCGGTGGTTCGCGGTCGATTAAAGACGAATTTCGATGAGACGATGTTGCGAAACACGCGTGAACCATTACCTCGGATTACCCTATGATTCGCTCTATATGCCTGATGATAGTGCGATGTATTGTAGTGAACTCGTGCAGAAATGTTATGTTTCAAAGGGTGGAAAAGGCTATATTCCCGACAATTCCTATGTCATTTCATGATGCGAGTGGGCAGATTACACCTTATTGGAAGGCTTTTTATGCACAGCGACACAAGGCTGTTCCAGAGGGAATGTCGGGCACAAATCCCGGTCAACTCTCACGGGATAGCGTCTTGAAGATTAGTGCTTTGCCGTCGTTTTGAACGGCTTTAACGCTTCAAAGCATGGTGCTCACCTCTTCAAAGAGGCACTTTTCACTCATTAAATAGGCGCTTTTCTCTCCTCAAAACAGATGAAAGGCGTTGAATTTTGGCGAAAGTTATCGCCGTATAATCAAAGTTCTTGTTTCTTCAATAAACCGAATTCCTTGCCTACATAGTTATAGATGTCTTTGCAACATTCGGCAGAAAAGGCCTTGCCTGAAGCGATAAGGCGGTCCCATTGCGCTTCGGTCAGTCCGTTTTGAATATCATCTCGCGTGATGTGTTGACGGAGAAGGCCATAGATAATGCCTGCATTAAAGGTGTCACCAGCCCCAATTGTACTCACTGTTTTGAGGGCTTTCAATGTCGTAATCTTTATGGAAGTTGCCCTCGGCATGCACCGAAATAGGATCTTTTCCGCGTGTACAGATGAAGTTCTTGCAATAGAAACTAATCTCAGAATGATACACTTTATCCGCATCATTCAGCTTATATATCACCTCAAAGTCTTCGTTACTGCCTCGTACTATGTCTGCAAACTCAAGGTTTTCTATAAGATTTGGCGTGATTCTCATCACCTCATTGCGGTGTGAAGCACGATAGTTCACGTCGTAATAGAGTATTGCTCCACGACTATGGGCATGCTCTAAGAAGGCTAACATCTGTGGACGTACAATGGGATTAATGGCGAAAAAAACGAACTGAAAAGCACGATATCATCGCGGTTTATCTCTGGATAAGTGAAGTCAAACTGGTCGTGTGGGTCACTCTTATAAAAGAGATAATCGGCATTGTTGTGCTCATCGAGGAAGGCAAGTGACAGCGATGACTTGCTATCGGGATAGCAATTGACGTGTTCTGTGTGTACATCATTGTCATGAAGAAAGTCAATAACGGCCTTGCCTACACGGTCGTTGCCGGCTTCTCCAATAAAAGTGGTGTCAACACCCGAGCGTCCCAGCGAGATGATGGCATTGAAAGCCGAGCCTCCCGGCACTGCATTGATGGGCTTGTTGTCTTTGAAAATAATGTCAAAAGGTGGTCTCTCCGATTCCTATTACCTTACGCATAATGATGTCAGTCTTTGAGTTTTGTTTGCAGAAATGAAGCTTGCCATCCCCTCATAAGGCGGTCAAGACAGGATAACTGCCGTTATATTTTACTGCAAAAGTAAACGATTCCACGCGCAAATGCAAATTTTTAAGTAACTTTGCACCATGAATTTATATAATACAATGACGCTTTCTAACGGCTTACGTGTCATTCATCAATCGTCTGATTCGAATGTCGTTTATTGCGGATATGAACTCAATGTTGGTACGAGAAACGAGGAACCAGGCTATGAAGGCATGGCCCACTTCTGCGAACATGTGTCGTTCAAGGGCACGAAACGACGCAAATCATGGCATATCAGCAATGCACTTGAGAGTGTGGGAGGCGACTTAAATGCGTATACAAACAAAGAAGATACGGTCTATTATGCGGCAGTTTTGAAGGAACATACAGCGAGAGCGATAGACCTTTTGACGGATATCGTGTTTTATAGTACCTATCCTCAGGCCGAGATAGATAAGGAAGTAGAAGTTATTTGTGATGAAATTGAGAGCTATAATGACTCTCCTGCCGAGCTTATCTATGATGAATTTGAGAACCTTCTCTTTGCCAATCATGCCTTAGGACATAATATTCTTGGCACAGCGGAACGTGTAAGAAGCTTTAAAACTGCCGATGCACAGCGCTTCACTCAACGCTATTATCGTCCTGAAAACAGCATTTTCTTTCTCTATGGTGACGTAGATTTCAAGCGCGTTGTTAGGCTTTTGGAGCGTGCAACGAGTGATTTTGCCCCATCAAAAACCTATCATTGAGCCTGCATTAAACCAGCCATTACCTCCAAATATGCCCGATTTCATCGAGAAAAATCATGGCACTCATCAAGCTCATGTGATGGTGGGCACACGCGGATATGACATTCATGACAAACGAAGAATGAGCCTTTATCTGCTCAATAACTTATTAGGTGGGCCGGGAATGAATGCGCGTTTGAATCTCTCTCTACGCGAACGACATGGTTTAGTCTATACGGTTGAGAGCTCAATGGTTAGTTATTGTGACACCGGTGTATGGGCAATTTACTTTGGATGTGACCCAAAAGACGTCGGCCGTTGCCTGAAATTGGTGCACAAAGAGCTTGATCGTGTCATCCAAAAGCCCTTGTCTGACACGCAGCTTAGAGCCGTAAAGAAACAGATAAAGGGTCAGATTGGTGTGGCATGTGACAACAGAGAGAGCTTCGCTTTGGACTTCGGTAAGAGCTATTTGCACTATGGTTGGGAGCGCGATCTTAACTCATTGTTCCGTCATATCGATGAAGTGACGGCGGAAAGTATGCAGCAAGTGGCTGCAGAACTCATGCAACAAGAGCGACTAACGACGTTGGTGATAGATTAATTTACAGTATAAGACAAGACGTCTTTTATGGTGTTTGCAAAATATTGACAGCCAAAAGATTATGCGAAATGTGTGGCTTCTTTTTGTGTTATGAAAAAAAGGCGTTGTATTTTAGGTCATTTTGCGCCGCGATTTGCGTCGTTTTATGCGATGAAATGGGCCATTTTTTACACGATAAAGTGATAGCTTTTATTTTTTTCAAACGAATAGAGTCAATTTGCAAAAGCGGATAGGAAGCATCATTTAAGAAGAGTTTGTTGTTGATGGATTATGCCTGTTTTGAGGAAGGAAAATTCGGCAAATAAGGTTAAGTTTTATGGGGAAACGTCTTGCAATCTGTTTGGATTGAATGCGTAATTTATTTAAAATCGAGAGGGCCTGCGACTCATTATGGAGTGCAGGCCCTCTGTCGTTAGTATGTTATGAAAAATTTGAGAGAATAGAAACTTCACAGTTTCATTGGTTGTTTTAACTAAACATGATTTATAGAGAAAGCATAGAAATATCTACTTTAGAATCGGTTCGGCCGGCGTTTCGACTGCTTCGATGCTGCTATGATGCATCGTATCGATGACGGCGGAATCGCTTAGTGCGACTGAATTGCCTTTATGTGTGGCAGAATTCAATTGCATTGAGGGTGTTGTTACCTCCGAATCACTGTTCATAGAAACCTGCGCCGCATTGCCCAATGTAAGCATGATAGCCACCACTGCTGCTGCTTTGAAAAGCGGTTTGAGCTTTTGTTGCAGTGTGATAATACGGACTTTGACAGGCGCAGGTTCGTTGATGAGAGACAGTATACGCTCGTCGAAGTCATTACCCAATACATCTTGTCTCGGCTCGGCAGTCTGATAGTCGAACAAAGGCTTGTATTTCAGCAATTCGACGGGTATGTCGTCTTGACTGAAAAAGGCTTTAAGAATCTGCTCTTCTTCAAGAGAAGTCGTGCAGTTCCAATAGCGTTCGAGTAATTGAGTAATGTATTTATAATCCATAATCTTCTATTTCTTGAAACTTAATTTTAACCGTCTGACGCGCTCGGTAGATATTAACCTTCACTTGTTCCTCGGTAATTCCGAGCACGTCAGCAATGTCTTTGTAGCTCTTTCCCTCAAAATCTCTGAGCTGCATACAGCTTCGTTGTTTCTCGGGTAGGCTGTCTACGATTTGCTTTACCACGCTAATCTTGTCGCGATGGATAATCTCTTCGTAGGGGTTATAGGCGCTTTCTGGAGCCGTTTTGTTGTCGAGTGAGTCGTTGTTGTTGTCGTACTTCTTGAGCGAATCAAGGGAAAGATTTCGACATATCGTGAGACTGAAAGCCTCTATTGATTCTAACTCGGTCCAAATATCACGTTTGTTCCAGACTTTTATCAGTGTTTCCTGCACAATGTCTTCGGCTTCTGCGCTGTTCATTGTAATGCGAAGCGCAAGCCGGTAGAGTTTATTCTTCAGCGGCAATACATCGTTTCGGAAGCTGATATTCTTCATCTGCGCTCTATATTGATGACGATTGGTGAACGGTTTTGTTACAGCAAATGTTATGCTTTAACGTCTTTTAAGTTTTGAAGTCAGGGATTTCTTACCTTATTTTAATAGTGTTCTATTCAAGATAGGTATATCCGTAGAGTCCCGATCGATAGTTGTTGAGGAACTCTTTGCCTTCTTCGAGCGATATTTTGCCTTGTTTTACGCTCTTAGTAACCCATTGTTCGAGCTGACGTACAAGCTTTTTTTAGGATTATATTGCACGTAATCGAGCACCTCTTCTACGGTCTCTCCGTCGAAGATTTGGTCGATATGGTACTTCCCATCCTTAACCGATACGTGGGCAGCATTGGTATCTCCGAAGAGATTATGCATGTCTCCAAGAATCTCTTGATAGGCTCCGATGAGGAAAACACCAAGATAATAGGGTTCGTTTTTCTTCAAAGGGTGGAGTGGAAGGACGTGGCCGACGTGACCATCTGTAACGAAGTTGGCTATCTTTTCCATCGCTATCGCACGTGATGTCCTGTAGGGTTGCGTTGCGTGTTGGGCGTTCTGTAAGTCTCTGTATAGGCATAATAGGGAACAATTGATCGATAGCCCAGCTGTCAGGTAGACTCTGAAAGAGAGAGAAATTGCAGAAGTATTTGTCGGCAAGTAGCTTATCTAAGTTCCTAAGTTCCTCGGGAATATGCTTCATTGTCTTTGTAAGCATGTTGATTTCATGGCATACACTCCAATACATTGCTTCGATTTCAGCTCGTGTTTTCAAATCAACGATGCCATGAGAGAAAAGCTCTAATGCTTCTTCTCGTATCTGTTCAGCGTCATGCCAGTCCTCTAACATCGAGCGAGAATCAAGATTATCCCATATATCATAAAGGTCTTTGACGAGTTGATGGTCGCTTTCCTTAGGCTCAAAGTCCTCATTCATCTCTGGAAGACTGGCCGCTTCAAGGACGTCAATGACTAAAAACGGAGTGATGAGCAGCAAGACTTCGGCCGCTCTCTGTAATGATATTAGGATGTTGAATGTCGTTCTTATTCGCTGCATCTACAAACATATAGACGCAATCATTGACGTATTCTTGGATGGAATAGTTAACAGAACTCTCGCTGCTTGATGACCTTGTACCATCATAATCGACACCAAGTCCGCCACCACAATCCACAAAATCGATGTTGAATCCCATCTTATGAAGGTTCACATAGAATTGAGCAGCTTCACGAAGTGCTGTCTGTATACGTCTAATCTTTTGTGATTTGGCTGCCTATATGAAAATGAATGAGGCGCAAACAATCGTGCATTCCCATTGCATCGAGCTTGTCGAGGGCTTCTAAAAGCTCTGAACTGGTGAGTCCCAAACTTTAGAGGCATCGCCTCCACTTTCTGCCCATTTACCCGATCCCGATGATGCAAGTTTGATGCGAATACCAAGATTTGGTTTCACATTTAGTTTCTTGGCAGCGCGTGCAATGATATCAAGTTCGTTGAGTTTCTCTACGACAATAAAGATACGTTTACCCATTTTCTGGGCCAACATAGCCAATTCGATGTAGCTTTCATCCTTATATCCGTTGCAGATGATAAGCGAATCGCTCTTACACTGCACAGCAATGACGGCATGAAGTTCAGGTTTTGAGCCTGCCTCAAGACCGAGATTAAATTTCTGTCCGTGTGAGATAATCTCCTCAACTACAGGTTGCATCTGATTCACTTTAATCGGATAGATGATAAAGTTCTCTGCTTTATAGTCGTATTCTCGCTTTGCTTTCTGGAAACAACTAAAGGTTTTCTCTATCCGATTGTCTAAGATGTCGGGGAAACGCAATAGTACTGGTGCCGTGACATCACGCAAGGCAAGTTCATCCATGACGTCGCGCAGGTCGACTTCTGTATTGTCTTTACAGGGTGTTACATAGACATCGCCATTCTCATTGATGCCAAAATAAGAGGTTCCCCAGCCATTAATGTTGTAGAGTTCCTTTGAATCGTCAATCGTCCACTTTTTCATTATCAGTCAAAAAAACGTAATTATTAAAGTCGTTTATGTATGATTGCCTTGACATTAGAGTCTTAGCATTGTTTTTAATTGCTCAATAGAGCGTTCAATTTTATCGTAGTTATCAAGCAAATCCACATGATGCACATACTTAGCTTTGGCATAATAGGGTTCACGTTGCGTCAGTTGATCTTGTATAAACACCTTAACCTCCTCGGCTGTTTTATTCAAAAGTAAAGGTCTTATGACTTTACTCATCTTCAGATGTCCATAGAGAACCTCAGGGTTTGCTTTCAAATATACTGTCTCTCCCTGTTGATTCATGTAGTCGATATTATCGAAAAAAAGCATGGTGTTCCGCCTCCACAACTGATGATAACGTCCTCAAATTCGGCCACTTCATGCAGCATATTATGCTCTATTTTGCGAAATCCTGTCTCACCATTTTCATCGAATAGTTCCTTCACTGATTTGTGCATGCGACTTTCTATGTACCAATCGAGGTCATAGAAAGCCATACCTGTTGCGTTGGAGAGAGCCTTTCCAATTGTAGTTTTGCCGGCTCCCATGTATCCGATGAAGATGATTCGTCTCATTTATTTCTTCTTTCTGCTCTTTGGTTCGGGTGCATTGTTCACAATGTTCATACACTCTTCAAAGCTCAGTTCAGCGGCCTTTTCGTGTAAAGTCTTAGGCATGCGATAGTTTTTCCCATCATAAGCTATGTAAGGACCATAGCGACCATTGAGCACTTCGAGTTTAGGATCTTCCTCAAATGTTTTGATGTGGCGTTTTTGTTCCTGCTCTTTTTCTCTGTAATGAGTTGGATAGCCTCGTCAAGTGTTACTTTCATTGGGTCTGTTCCTTTGGGAAGAGACACATATTTCTTGTTATGCATGACGTAAGGACCAAAGCGTCCGGCGCCAATCACTACCTCACTGCCTTCAAATTCGCCTATTGTGCGGGGGAGTTTGAATAGCTCTAACGCCTCGTCTAAAGTGATTGTCTCAATACTTTTTGTCGCTCGGCAGTTGAGAAAAAGCGTGGCTTTTTCCGCATCATCTGCAGACCCAATCTGGACTACTGGGCCAAATCTTCCTATCTTAACAAACACGGGTTTGCCCGTGCCTGGCTCTTCTCCAAGTTGTCTTTTCGCCTGCTTTGTGCTCCGAACGAGCATTCATTACCTTGTCAACGGTAGGCTCAAAGCTTTTATCAAAGAGCTTCATCATGGAGTTCCACTCTTCATTTCCTTCGGCAATTTGGTCGAACTGTTGTTCTACTTTGGCAGTAAAGTTATAGTCCATGATGTCTGGGAAGTTTTCCATCAGAAAGTCATTAACAACGATTCCGATATCCGTGGGCAGCAGTTTTTCCCTTTTCGTTGCCCACCATCTCTTTGCGTTCACGGCTCGTTACCTTTGTTCCTTTCAGCGTATCAATAGTATAGGTGCGCTCTTCTCCTTTCTTGTCGCCCTTCTGTACATACTCTCTTTGTTGTATTGTCGATATGGTTGGTGCATAAGTAGACGGACGTCCAATGCCCAATTCTTCGAGTTTGTGCACCAAACTGGCTTCCGTGTAACGGATAGGACCCATGCTGAATCGCTCAGTTGATGTGATTTCATGACGTTCAAGCACGTCGCCCACCTTCATAACGGGTAGAATATGTGCAGTCTCTTCCGTGTTGTTGTCTTCGTCATCGGTTGATTCTCGGTAGACTTTCAAGAAGCCATCAAACGTAATGACTTCTCCATTGGCAATAAACTTGGCTTGACTGCCGGCGATATCTATTGTTATTGTTGTCTTGTCTATCAGTGCATCAGCCATCTGACTGGCTGCCGTTCTCTTCCAAATCAGTTCATAAAGTCGTTTCTCTTGAGCCGTTCCGTCAATCTGAGTGTTACTCATGTATGTGGGACGGATAGCTTCATGCGCCTCTTGTGCACCCTTTGAATGCGTATGATAGTTTCTAACTTTGCTGTATTCTTTCCCCCATAGCTTGATGATCTCATCCTTACTGGTGTTTATAGCAAGTGAAGAGAGGTTCACAGAGTCCGTTCTCATATACGTGATATGACCGTTCTCGTAAAGCCGTTGAGCCACCATCATGGTCTGACTCACCGTGAATCCCAACTTACGTGCAGCCTCTTGTTGCAGTGTTGAGGTAGTAAAAGGAGGGGCAGGAGTGCGGTGTAATGGCTTCTTTGGTTATGCTTCCAACGCTAAATTTGGCATCCTTGCACTGCTCAAGAAAGTCAATTGCTTCCTTATGTGTTTTGAAACGAGTGTCTAATTCGGTTTTAACCTCTCCCTGACTACCGTCAGAATTGGTGATACTAAACACTGCGTTGATGCGGTAATATGGTTCAGAATGGAATGCTTGTATCTCTCTTTCACGCTCTACAATAAGCCTTACTGCCACGCTCTGTACACGCCCGGCACTGAGTGCCGGCTTTACTTTTCGCCAGAGAACTGGGGATAATTTGAAGCCAACTAAACGATCAAGTACACGACGAGCTTGCTGTGCATTGACCAAGTTCATATTCAAATGGCGAGGCGATTTGATAGCATCGAGGATGGCAGATTTCGTGATTTCATGAAACACAATACGGCTTGTCTTAGCCTCGTCTAAGCCTAACACTTCGCAAAGGTGCCACGAAATGGCTTCTCCTTCGCGGTCTTCATCGGAAGCGAGCCATATCTTTTTTTGCCTTCTTGGCATTCGCTTTGAGTTCTGAAACGAGTTTTTTCTTCTCGTCAGGGATTTCATAGTCTGGTTCTAAAGTCTTAGGATTAATACTAAGTTCCTTTTTCTTTAAGTCACGAATATGACCATATGATGACATCACCTTATAGTCGTCACCCAAAAACTTCTCTATAGTCTTCGCCTTTGCAGGGCTCTCTACGATAACTAAATTCTCTTGCATACTCATTAATGAACTTTTTATCTTGGTGCGCAAAAAGTAATGAAAACTTTCACGCTATACCTTATTATATGATGTTTTTTTCTACTTTTTTTAAGAAATGAACGCAAGCACTTCAGACGCCATTGAAATCAAAAACCATACCACGAATGTGGCATTTTTCAAAAAAATATAATACTTTCTATTGGAAAATATTAATTAAATTGCTTATATTTGCAACGTACTTTTTGATGTCGTTGATTTGACATCACAAGACTTTAACAACATTATTAACGAAAAAAATGATTAAACAATGGAAAGAATAACAAAGTTTGTAGAGTCAATTCTCCATTTAACAGCCTCACTAAACGGCTTGGGTGTGCATCTCATACGCGTTGCAATCTTCATTATTTTTATTTGGATTGGCGGCTTAAAGTTCTGGAATTATGAGGCCGAAGGCATCGTTCCGTTTGTTGCTAACAGTCCTTTCATGAGCTTCTTCTATGAAAAAGAAGGCTCCAGAATACAAGGATAATAAGCTCAAAGAGGGTGAGTTTGATAAGAAAAAAAGCATGAGTGGCACGTGGAAAATAACACTTATGGTTTCTCACATGGCTTGGGATTGCTCATCATGTCGTTTGGAGTGTTGACGCTCTTAGGCATTTGGTTCCCCAAGATTGGCTTCGTTGGATCTGGTCTTGTCATTCTTATGACGTTTGGAACGCTGTCGTTCCTTGTCACGACACCTGAGTGTTGGGTGCCCGATTTGGGTAGTGGCGAACATGGATTCCCGTTACTTTCTGGTGCAGGTAGACTCGTTATTAAAGATACAGCGATTCTCGCCGGTGCGTTAGTTGTGCTGTCTGACTGTGCACAACGCATCTTAAAACGGAAGTAAAGCTTTTGTTTTAAAAGCCTCACTCCCAGCTCCCTTTCAGCCTCATTTCCCCAGCCCCTCTCCCGAAGAGGGAGGGGAGTAGTTAGCCCTTTGAAAATATAGCAGGATGGTCTGGGGTTATTGAGGGAATGTGTTTTTTATAAATTATATATTTCAACGCCGTAGGTGATTTGCGCTTTTTAAGCGCAATCCGACATAAATTTTAGCGTAAAGATAACGCAAATTCATATTACGGATTTGAATGCTTCAACGCCGTAGGTGTTGCGCTTTTTGATTCATCGCCCAAAAAAGGGTTGGCAGTACAGCATACCCTAGAGAAAGCTCAACACCTATGGTGTTGAGGTCAACGCCGTAGGTGTTGCTCGTTTCTGCGTGCATCTCGCGATAAAAGAACTAACTGTACCGAGTTGCACCATGAGGGCATTTATAATGTCAAACACATGCGTTGAGTAATCATCATAAAACGCACGATGTTGACTCCAGGGTAGACATTCGCTATCGCTTGTCAACCCTGGGCATTATCGAATATGGCACCAAACGCTTACAGCGTTGCGTCATTAGGATATTTGTAACGGCAAAAAGGGTTAATTAGAGGCGGTGATGTCGTGGATAATGAAGGGTAAAAAGATTTGCGCCAAATCATCGCGTATATTGCCGTGTTTTTACGCGATGAAATGACGCAAAATGTGGCATGATTTGGCGCAAATCGTTTTTATCGTTTGTTAGTCTATTGCCGCGTGCTCCTTATTGATTGGTTGAATCGCTTTGATTCACAACAGCTTATAAAATTCAAATGAGGGGACTTTGTGCTTCATCATCTTCCACCACGCTTTTTCCCTGAATTTTTATACGCGAAAAACAGGTGAGTTTAAATTTCTAATTATGCCTTTTTGACGCTATCAATAGCGTCTTGTAAATCTTACTATTCCCCTTTCCTTATTCTTTGTTTTTATGGCACACGGCAAAAATCATTTTTGATGCAAGTGTGTAAAAAAATAAATCGAAAAATATTGTCAGATGCTTGCATTTTGATTGTTTTTATTGTATATTTGCCACGCAATCTCATTCGTGTTGTGCCCCACAATAGGGCATGATGCCATGCAAAACCTTTGTAACAATCCATTTTAACCTATCAATAACATGTCTATTAAACCATTTCTTATTAGCTTGTGCTGGGCATTTGGCAGCGTTGTTTGCCATGGACAGACCCTTTATGACCTATCCGATGTTTACTTAAAAAATGCCGATTTCAACGCGAATTATGACCATGCAGTCGGTGAAACGGGTAATGTTGCGCAACAAATTTGCGAACTTCCCGGTTGGAACAAGGACTTTTCAGTAAATTATACGATAGCGGGGTGTCTATCAAATTGGTACAAACAAGACGTTTCAATGGAGCGAAAGTACCTGACAAAGCCTTTGATGGGACGACATCAGGAGGCGTACTTGCCTTGAGCACGGGGTGGGAACAAGCGCTCAAGTATTATCAAACGGTGACGCTTCCAGCTGGAAATTACACGATGAAATCGGCCTTTTTTAATGGTAGTGATAAGTCATCTGGCATCTCACTTATGGCCTGGTTACCTGATGGAGGCACGCCGGTTAAGTCGTCGTTGACCTCGTTTTCGGTTGGCAACTGGACCGAAGATGTCGTTCATTTCACCCTAACGGAGACGACAACTGGCCGTATTCAGCTCGGTTTTCAAGCACCATAGAGCAGAGGAAGCGCCAAGATGGGTCGGATGCCTTGTATATCATTCAATCGCTTATCGTTCAAGCACTCGGAGAGGATGGACTTCCACCGTCAGGGAGGCTTTGCAACGCCGGCGTATAGCTTCGAACAAGAGGATAATCAGCGTTATTATTTGAAGAATGAAGCCATAGAAAATGGGCGTTATTCGGCGTTTGTTACCGAACAAAAAGATGGGCGTTTGGCGCTGAAAGAACTCTCTTCGGAGGATGTTTTGACGAATGACAGTGCGGCATGGCACGTCATTTTTAATGCCGAAAAGAGTCTTTATAGATTCAAAAAAATGTGGCAACTGGTCGTGTGATTACCTATGATACGCACACTTCTTCGATGCGAACAGGCGAAGCAAGTGGGGCTACCGATGATGCGCTTTTTCCATTTGATGCGCGGCCGAAAGGATGTTGTTGAGGGCAGTAGTGTGAGAGGTTATTGGATGATTCATAACGATGGGTCGGAGAATCCGAAGGTAATGAGTGCGGAAAATGGGTCGACACTCACGACAGCCACTTATAATTTGGGGAATGATGCCACAGCACAACGCTGGTTAATCCTTGATAAAAACACGATGGAATCGATAGAAATGCAAGCTAAGAAGGATTATTCTAAACAATTAGATGACTATCTTGACCTTGTGAAGAAACTGCGTTCTACCCCTCATCGCGAAGATATTGCAGGCACAGACAAGGCCTTTGACGATGGGTTGGAAGCCATTAAATCTCGTCGTTTGACGGCAACGAGTGCGGGAAAACTATCACGTTTGGTAGCCGAAGCACATGCTTTGGTCTATAATTTCCTGTCACATGTGACGCCATTGAGTAAGTATGAACCTTTTGATTTGACGTTTATGGTGATGAATCCCGGCATGGATCAGCTGACTGGTTGGACTGGAAAGCCAGCCTTAAATCACTCTTCTGGTGAGTTCTATCAAGCCACTTTTGACTTCAATCAGACGGTTTCGAATTTGCCAGTAGGCAGTTATCAGCTGCGTGTTCAAGCCTTTCAACGTCCTGGTTCAGCAGAAACGGCTTACCAAGCACACATGTCGGGAGACGATAAAGTGACTACAGAAATCTATCTTGGTGACCGCTCTTGCAAGGTGAAACAGGCGGTAACTGAGGCTCGTGAGACGCCAATTGGGGTTGGAAATGAATCAATGTTGCCGAGCAATCCAGCCAAATATATTCCCAACGACATGCTTTCGGCGAGTGAATATTTTGCAAATGGGCTCTATGAAAACAATGTTTCGGCTCGGGTAGAGACTGAAAATGCAAGTTTGAAACTTGGTATTCGTTGTACGTTTAGCGACAATATGTATTGGAGTATCTTTGATAATTTCAGGTTATATTACTTTGGTAACATGCCGTTTGACGAGGTTATGCCCGTAAAAAGATACAGATGCAGACGCAAAGTGTTTCAGATAGGGTGTTTACTATAGACGGAAGAGCGATTAATATGCATGGAAAAGGGGTTGAAAGTCTGCCTCATGGCGTGTATATTATAGGCGGAAAGAAGGTTGTTCGCTAAGTCTTTTATGGGCTGCAATGCATTGAAATATTCGCGGTTAAGTTTCATTTGATAAAGAAAGGGACACCAATTGATGGTGTCCCTCTTTATGTATTAGGATAGGAATAGTGTTGTTTTAGAAAGCAAAGGATAGCATTATTTCTCCTGTAACCAGTCTTTCAGTTCCTGAAGCATAGTCGTATGGAACTTGAAATTCGGTCGAATGCCCCAGCCATGTCCGCCACTTGGGAATACATGTAGCGTCGCAGGAACGTCATGTCTGTATAGTTCTAAGTAGTAATTTACGCCATTTGCGGGCATAACGGCTTTGTCATCATCACTTAAAGCAATGAAAGCTCGTGGTGTAACTCGAGTCACTTGGAGGTCACTACTGTAGTCTTTCTCGTCCTTCTTTCGGGCATCTTTCCCTAATAAATTGTCGTGACTTTGCTGATGAGTATAGCCAGGTAACATCGTAATGACAGGGTAGAAGAGAATCTGAAAGTTTGGTTTTGCATCGCCTTTGCTATGCGTTGCTATGACCGAAGCTAAGTGTCCACCAGCCGAAAAGCCCATGATGCCAATGTCGTTTCGGTTGATATGCCATGAAGAAGCATTGTCGCGAACGAGCTTAATGGCTGCTTCGGCATCGGCAATAGGTACTTCTAAGTTGCCATTTGGCATGCGATATTTCAATACAATGGCTGCAATGCCGAGGTTGTTTAAGTAACCTGACCAGTCTTTTCCTTCGTGATTCATGGCCAATCTGGCGTAAGCGCCACCGGGACAGATAACAATTGCGCGCCCCGTTGCAGTCTTTGCATCGGGCAGGTAGACATAAACCTTCGCCGTGTCTGCATCATTTCCATTGCTCACAGCAGGCTTTCCTTGCCACAAATTGATTTCCATGGGAGTTTGAGCCTTGGCATTTGTCAGACAGAAACAAGCCAAAAAGTGATAGCATTAAGTGTTTTGTTTTTCATATGATTATATTTAATTTTTTTCCGATGATTTTTCGTCATTGTAGTTGCAAAGATAACGAAAAAAATCGTAATATTGCAGCATTAATCAATGAATAACCAAAACGATGTTACTCTTAGAAAGAATGGCCTTTTGCCCACTATGTGGCTCATCTCATTTTGTGGTTAATAGCGAAAAGAGTCGCCGATGCAAGGATTGTGGCTTCGAATACTTTATGAATCCCAGCAGCGCGAATGTGGCTTTAATCTTCAATCAGCGTCAAGAATTGCTCGTGGTAAGGCGTAAGAACGACCCCTGCCCGTGGCACTTTAGACCTTCCTGGAGGCTTCGCTGATATGCAAGAAACGGCAGAAGAGGGAGTCATTCGTGAGGTAAAAGAGGAAACCGGGACTTGAAGTGACCTCGCTACGCTACTTGTTTAGTCTGCCCAATCGGTATAAATTCAGTGGTGTAGTGCTGCCAACTCTTGACCTCTTCTTTGCTTGTGAGGTGGCCGATGATAGCAAATTACAAGCTTCTGACGATGCTTCTGAGGCCTTTTGGGTGGCATTAGATAGAATCAATCCCTAATGAATTTGGACTCGATTCCATTCGAAAAGGAGTTGAACGATATGTGAAAGTCATGGCAATCAAAAAGTAATTACCATGACTGGAAACTGTCTTGATGATTTTTACACCAAGTGATTAGCTCTTGAATAGCAGGTAAAAGTGAGGTGCCTAAGCTTGAAAGCTGATAACATTCGTGGTCTTCCACGATGATGTTATCTTCTTTTAAGTGGGTTAAAGTAGTTATAATTTTTTGAACTTCGAGTCCCTTGAATTCCCTTTTGAAATCATTTTGTGTCAGCGTTTGGCTTTTCCCAAGCAATTGAATGACCCATAATGCGTCGGGTTCGCAAAGCCTTGAGAGGACATTACGAACCGGACAAGTGGGAAATTGCACGTCAACTACCATTTCAATTCATCGTTTATTATAACGCCATCTGAAGCATCTTCTGCAGTGAAAGTATTGCCCTTGTATTGTACACAAAGCATTAATAGCTCGTCATCTCCAGTATTTTTGAGTGCACGTCGACCCTCTGGAGCTACTCGAATGATGCTTCCTTCGGTCACAGGAACCTCTTCTCCGTCCACTTGATAAAGGCCTTTACCTTTAAGAATGAAATAAAGTTCCTCGTGATTCTTATGAGTATGCAAGAAGCCGCTATCCTGGTTAGGTGCTAAACTCTGAAAGGAGAGCTCACTTCCTGTGGCATTTAAGGCCTGACCTACAAACACTTTACCTGGTATTTTGATGTCACCTAATGTCAGCAAATAGTCCTTAATATCGCTCAATTTGCCTACGTTTACTACAGTAAAGTTCTTTCCTTGTTTCGTTGTTTCAATTGTTTTCATCATCTTGTTCTTTTACTTTATTGTTTGATATGTTTGTTATTTCTTGTGCAAAGGTATTTGTTATCAATAGATTATACAAGTAGGTACGAGAAGGTTGGATAGTTACGGCGAGGTAAGTAATGTGGTTGGAAAAGGTAAGTAGAATTGAAGTTTTACATTGTTTAACACTAAAACTTTCGTAATCAATGGCTCGGTTTCTATCTTTGTAATAGAAAATAGAATAGGAAGGCATATGAAAACTAATGAAATCCGCAATGCTTTATACCCTAATTGCCCTATCCGCAACGTGCTTTCTCGCGTTGGTGACAAGTGGTCTATGCTGATATTATTTACTTTAGAGAATCATCCCACGATTCGATTTAAGGAACTCCAGCGCAATATTCCTGACATTTCGCAGAAGATGCTCACTGCAACGTTGAAGGCATTAGAGGCAGATGGGTTGATAAGTCGTGAGGTTTTCCCCGAAGTTCCGCCTCGGGTGGAGTATGCATTGACAGAGAAAGGGAAGTCGCTTCTGCCACTTATCGATAATCTTCTTACCTGGGCATCAAATAATATGGAGGATATTATCGCTTCACGCGAGCGGTTTTATCTGAAATAATGCTATCAATAAGGTCTATAAATGAAGGTCTTCATCACATAATCCACCTTATTATAAAGCCTGATAAAATAAGAATCGTGATTTCAGAAGGCCTATCGGTTGCAGCGCTTTACTATCTTTTGAGCTTCTTTTAGCGGGAATAATTCGGGGTCATATCTAAAGCCCAACCACTCCATTTCATTCAAAGCATCGGGCGAAGCAGGTTTTGCCATGAGCATACAAAGGCGTTGATAGCCCGGCACTCCACCGCAATCATTCGGCGGACACGCACGTTCGCCACCAAGAAGACTCACTTCTTTCTTCTCGTCTCCATATTCGTTGACGGCCAAAAGCGTTACCGTGTGCAACCAACAATCGCCATAATCATATTCAAAGGTAACCGAATCGCCCTTTTGTTTCAGCAGATCGGCAATGCAATATTGGCGTCCATCTTTTGTTTCGGGTTGCATTCGGCTTTCCATTATCTCATGAATCGAAGTGGCATAAAACGTAGATTGTCGTCCATTTCGCATGATAAACTGATGTAAATGCTCTTCAGCCCAGCCCATAGAAAGCAGGATTATTGATGCAATGGAAGTCAGGGTAATCGACGAAGGGACTTCAATTTCGCGCCATATCGGTGGTTTTATCGTGTCAAGAACAATGCGAAGGCGATATTTCCACACGTGCATCACGGGCTTATATATTGCCATCGGGTGCTCTACCCAGCCGTCAAAATTCTGCCAATCATAATCATCGACGTTGAGATTTTCAACGATTTCATCGATGTTTTCAGTGTCTTCATGCTCAGGTGTAAGTTCTTTGGTCCACCATTCTTCGTCTTCTTCATCAATGTCGGGGATGCGAAAAATAAGACAAAGGCTTGCCCAAAAGGGGATGAGAAGAGGTGTCTTGGCCTATGGTTTGCCCATGGAAGGGACGCTCTTTGGCTATCCTAAGCTCTTCATTGTTGTTGGAAGACGCGTCGTGAAGCATCGAAAGCACCGACTCTATATCAGCCGTTGTGAGCTGCTCACCCCCAGCTTGCTTGGCCACTAACTTGAAAAAGTCTTGCACAGGGCGTGTCTTCACAGCCTTCTTGATGTCTTCTTTCATGGCCTTTTCGGCCTGAACCTGCACTATTTCACAAAGTTTCTGGAAAATGTTTTGCAATCTTGTTTGCCTTCAACTCGGGCGCTTCGGCCAATCGTTTAGCCAACTTTCGCGACATAGAAAGGTTGCAATGCCAAATGTCTTCAAGCGAAAGACGCAACCGAAGCACATCAGCTGCGGCGTTGGCTGCTGCATAGTTGATGACAAACTCGCTGTATTCACGTGCTTTTGAGGCAGACAACAATTTCTCTTTAATGAGTTCTGAACGGTTCTTCTCTATGAAGTCGAACAGGTCAGTGGTGTAATTTATGAAGTACTTCCTGCCCATATGCACAAAAATAAATGTTGTCTTGTATGCAAATATAAGATAAATTTCGAGATAACAACGCATGTTATCCATATAAAAATAGGGTCTATAGATAAAGTTTTCGGCTTTTATTACAGGCCTTTTTGGGCCTTGTAGTCTTTTTTCAGCACTCGGTTTTATCCCTTATTTATAGGGGATTTTACTGCGGTTGGATAACTTTTGTAAAATGCGTAGTGTCAGAAGTACAATTTCTTAAGCCTAAAATGTAGTTTAATGCGAAGGGAGTGTGGTGTGGAGATGTAAAGTTTATTGGCCGAAAAACAGGGGGTTGGGAAAATCGCCAAATAGAAATGATGGGTTCATGAAAGTCTGTTGGTTGGCCCTATTTCATTGTAAAGAAATCACAATTTTAGGGTGAAAAGAAGTTGTGATTTTTCGTCGTTTTGTTTCCTCATTTGCATGTTTTTAGAAATAAAATCGTTCATATTGTGTTATGAAATGACGTTTGTTGTCGTATGAAATGAGTCATTTTCGCACGATGAAATGACTCAGTTTACAACTTAAATGTATGTAATATTGCACGATGTTTTCAGACAATATGTATAAGTGTTTGATTGATAGAAGGTTGTAAAACCACGAAAATCATGGGGTATTTTGAGGGAGAGGACTTTACGTTTCAAATACGCTCGTTGTGCGAAGGCTTTTGTTAAACTAATTCTGAACCTTTATTTTTTAGCCTTTTTCCTGCTTTTTTTGAATTTATTAACGCAATGTTTTCATGTCGTCATTCAATTTTATTTCGTTTTAGAAATGATTGGGTAAATCGCATGGCGTGAGCGGGGGCATTGGGTGAGTTGTGCGTTTCCATGCCATAGGCGTTGTGCTTTAAGCGTGTAATACCAGTGGGGTTGTCATACGCTTGATTGCAAAGGGCACACGAAACGAGGCAAATCATTCGCCCAAATGGGGCAATAAATGGTATGATGTATGTCTCGTTGCCCTGTTTTTATAGGATAATTCAGGCGTAGAACAAGACTAAAGACAACCCAAATTTATGCGAAGAGGAAGGCTTTTATGCGGTTGAGCTCAGCCAATCCCTGCTGTTTTCCCATGTCATATACCTCTTGCATTGTTGCAGGGTCATGCGAAGTATGGTTGATTTTCAACTTCCTTTCTGGTGCAATAACAAGCGTTTGCCCGAGTTTTTCCTGCTCTTCGAGATAACGAAGTTGGGCATTATACATCTCATGTCGATGCATTAGGGCTGATAACATGTGGGGATATTTGCGCAGAGCCAGGCGCATTAAGGGCATGAACGATGTGGGCTGTTTCACATAATTGCGTGGTTGTGTGAGAATAACCACGTTGCGTTGGAAGCCAATTTCTTGGAAATAGCGCAAAGGAATCGAATCAGACACACCGCCATCGAGCAGCTTTCGCCCACCAATCTCAACAATTCGTGACACTAAAGGCATGGAAGCTGAGGCTCGAATCCATTCGCATAGCTCGTCAATAGACATCTCTTGTTCAGCCTTTTGATAGACTGCACGACCAGTTTCGACATCCGTGCAGACCATATAAAAGTCGGTTGGGCTGGCCTTGAACGTCTCAAAGTCGAATCGGTTCAGCTGTTGTGGCACGTGATGATAGGCAAATTCAGCCCCGAAAAGGTCGCCTGTGCGTAGCCAAGAGCGTAGACTGCAATAGCGCCAATCATGAGAAAAGCGCTGGTTATAACGCAAAACACGACCCGGTTGGCGGCTCAAGTAGTTGCAACCAAAGGCTGCTCCCGCCGAAACGCCAATCAAACCATCGAAGTGAAGGTTGTTTTCGATGAGCACATCTACAATGCCCATCGTGTAGAGTCCACGCAAAGCACCTCCTTCTAACACAAGACCTGTTTTTATTTTTGCGTCATTTGTTGTTGTCATATCCGTATCTTTTACCTTCAAAATGAAGATTCTTGCGGCAAAGATAAATATTAATTCAGAAATAATTGGTATTTTTGTGGTCTAAAATATAGATGTAACAAAGGCGTGCTATGATAAAGATTAAAGAAGTAAGGAACTTGAATGATTTAAGGAAATTCGTTCAATTCTATTATGATTTGTATCGCGATTGCAAACAGGCTGTGCCATTTTTGTATGGTGATGAAATGAAAACACTGCGCAAAGACCGCAATCCCTCGTTTGAATGTTGCGATGCTTGCTATTTCATGGCATTCAAATCAGGGCGTATGGTGGGCCGGATTGCAGCCATTATCAACCATCGTGCCAATGAGAAATGGCATAGTAAGGTGGTGCGTTTTGCTTGGTTTGACTTCATCGATGATGAGGAAGTATCGGCTGCTTTGTTGCATGTGGCAGAACAATGGGGGCGTGAACGGGGCATGACAGAGATTGCAGGACCACTCGGTTTCACGGATATGGATCGCGAAGGCATGCTTATTGAAGGGTTTAATCACCTTTCTACGATGTATATTAACTACAATTTTCCGTATTATCCGCGTCATATTGAGCAATATGGAGGCTTCCGTAAGGACAACGATTATTTGGAATATCGCATCAAAATCCCAGAAGTTGTGCCACCAAAGATGCAGAAAGTGGCAGAGATGATAGCCTCGCGATATCATCTGCGCACCCATAAGTTCACACGAGAAGAGTTGGTTCGCGGCGGAATGGGACGCGAATTGTTTGAGATTCTCAATGCAACCTATAAGGATTTATATGGCTTTTCGGAGCTTTCTGATAGGCAAATCAGCGGCTTAGTGAATGACTACATCAAGAAAGCCGACTTAAATCTCATCACGGCGGTTGTCGATGAAGAGCGTGATAACAAGATGATTGGCTTTGGAATTTCATTCCCTTCGTTCTCTAAAAGCCTTGCAAAAAGACACGCGATGGGAGGTTATTTCCCTTTGGCTGGTGGCCGTTGTTGCGCGTATTAAAGTGGCATAAGACCGACACAGTAGACTTACTTCTCATTGGTGTTTTGCCTGAATATCGGCGCAAAGGAGCTAATGCGCTCATCTTTAAAGACCTCATTCAGTGTGTTCATTCCTATGGTTTTAAGTGGGCAGAAGCCATGCCTCAGATGGAAACGAATACTGCTGTGCAAAGTGAATGGCAATATTTTGATGCCGAACAACACCGTAGACACCGCTGCTATCGAAAGGAAATAGGTTGAAACGGGGCTGAAGCTGTTGTTTGTTGTGGAGCAAACGGAAAAATCATTCGCTTGCTGATGCTGACCTTTGTTGTGTGCAATGTTGATGAGTTTTGTCGTGTTTTGTGCAAAATATCGCCATTTCATCGTGTTTAAAAGCAAAGAAATCATTCGCTAAAGGCTTATGCTGTCTGCATTTTATAGCCCTATATCATGAAGAAAAGTGATAGGCATTTGGGTGATGTTTAGTGCGAAAATACTATCCAATCACTGTGCATAACTTAGCCACTTCGCTTTCAAACGACTCTTTGAGTATAGCCTTTGCCTTGATAGCCGACCTGTAATTATAAATGGTTTGTGGGGAGTAGAAGAGCAGGTTCGCTATTTCTGCGCTTTCGTTTACACCCAAACGAACGAGTGCCATGATGCGTTGTTCGGTTGTCATTGCATGCGAACTGGGTTGTATTATCTGGCAATCGGGCAGCAGAAGTGCGTTGAGTTCCTGTGGAAAGGTAGGGTAGAGGTCGAGGAAAGCGCGGTCAAAGCGCGAGAGAAATGTAGCTGCATCCTCTTCGGAAAGACGCTCGGAAGACAACAGACTGAGTAGTTCTTGGGCCTGATTAGCCTTGATTTTTCGTTTCACGAGCGTCTGTTGTTTCTTTAATCTGTTGATATATCGAGAGCAAAGGTCAATATATAAGCGCACGAGTCCTTCGCGTTTCTTATTCGTTTTGACTAATTGTTCGTTGAGATCATGCAGTTGTTCGTTGAGGCTTCCTTGTCTTTTATTCATTTCAGAGAGTCGGTTGTTGGACTCTTGTAACTTTTGTCGGCTTTGGGTTAGACGGCTGTTTTGTTTGAAAATGAAGCCAACGGCAGCGATAAGGAATACAGCCAACAGCGAAATGGCAAAGAGAGTGTTGCGTAAGTTGGTGTTGCGTTCGCTGAGTTGTGCCTGATAACTATCGACAATGGCAGGCAAAGCGGTCGGATATTTCGAGGATACGTAGGCGGTTGTTATAGAACTTTGCGTTCTCAAGAGAGATGTTAATATAACGTTGTGCGGCTGCAATGTCGAGATTACCATGGCCGTGTTCGAGGATATACATGGCCAAAACTTGCAGTGCAAGGTTCTCCATGGTCAGACTACGGGCATCACTAATGCACGCCATTACAATGTAACGTTCGTAAAGAGAGATTTCATTTGGGGCCGAATATGTACAGGCTAAGGCGAAACATGCCATGGCATGAACACGTGAATTCTCTGGAGTCATGGCAATAGCCTTAAGATAATGTTTCTGCGCCTCTATTGGATCATTGAGAATATAGCCACAATACTCGCCCTGATAATACTCATAAGTGCGGTCTGTTTTATCGAGAAAAGGCATGGCAAGACTAAGATTTGTGCGTGCATATTCGCGGTAACGAGGAGCATAGATGGCATCGTTGCAGAAGTCACTCCAGTAGGAATAGATGCGGAAATGTGTCAAATAATAGTTGAAAAACTGTCGTCTGCTGAGGTCTGTTGTGTCTACAAGTTCGATGGTTTGCAGTGCCTCACTGTATAATCCGCCGATAGCCAGCAGCTCAGCCTTATGAATAAGGTTGTCGGCATAATAGGTTTTATTATGTAAATTATTGGCAAATTGCAGCCCCTTCTCTACGTAAGTCATGGCTGAATCAAATTGAAACACATGGTAAGCTTCATAAAGTTGGTCGCAGAGTTGAAGCTTTTTGAAGTCCATTTCTCTCGTGATTTAATCTTGTCTTTAGCGTCTTTATTTCTCGTTCTTTGCCTTCAATTTGCAGAGATTGGAGCTTTAATATGCTATCCAATCGGTCGATAAGATGGTCATTAACCACTGCCTTCATGGGGAGAAATCCCATGAGTAAGCATGTCAATAGCATTAGTTTGTTGTGCATTATATAATGTCTCTTATTTGTTATTCAAACAAATGATTTGGTCATTTTATAGCAAAAAGTAATGAAATCTATTATATTTTGTTGTTCTACTTGAATGAATTTAATAAATTTTTATAATATCAAAGAGAATCAGCACTTTATGCAAAATAATGATTTTGTTACAATCTACTTGCACCCTACTAACAAGCAGATTGAGGCTCAAAATACATTACCTTTGCGAAAAAGTAAATTAAAAGAAACCTAAATTTAAGATTATGCTGAATTCTAACAACCGATTAACAAGTAGACTTCTTGTTATTCTTTTCATGATGTGCATACCTCTTATAGGAGTTGCACAGAATGCATTCTCTGTTGAAGGTGTTGTGAAAGACGCCAACGGAGAGCCTATTATCGGTGCCAGCGTTGTAGAGAACGGTACACAAAATGGTACGGTTACCGACATCGAAGGTGCTTACAAGTTGAAAGTTAAGAATGGAAACGCCGCCTTAAAGATTTCATATTTAGGGTATAAAACACAGACAATTGCGTTGAATGGACGTGGAAAACTCGACGTGAAACTTGTCGATGATGCTGCTAATCTCGGTGAAGTTGTCGTGATAGGTTATGGCACTATGGACAAGAAAGAGCTTACTTCTGCGGTGTCACATGTGTCATCTAAGGACTTCACTCGTGTGGCAAGTGTAGACCCTTCCATGATGATTCAGGGTAAGGTTCCTGGCGTTTCAATTACCAATACGGGTGCAGGTGACCCGAATAATGAGGCAAGTATTCAGATACGTGGAGTCTCTTCACGTGCTGCAGGGCTTGGTCCTTTGATCGTAATTGATGGTGTTGTAGGGGGTAATTTGACGAATCTTAACCCCAATGACATTGAGAGTTTCGACATACTTAAAGACGGAGCAGCCAGTGCTATCTATGGAACGCGTGGTTCAAATGGTGTGATTCTTGTCACAACTAAAAAGGGAGAACGCGATGGAGTGCTGCATACTTCTTACAATGGTAACGTATCTTTTGATGTTATTAAGCATGAACTTGACATGTTAAATGCCGATGAATACCGTGCGAATCGATTGGCTTCTGGTACTGGTTATGACCTTGGTGCTTCGACAGATTGGCTGAAAGAAGTAAGTAGAGTGGGTGTACGCACGCAGCATACACTAACATTAAGCGGTGGAAACGCACGTTCAAACTATCGCGCTTCTATTGATTATCGTGATGCAAAGGGTGTTGATAGATACTCTGGTCGCCAAGAGTATGGCGCACGTTTCTCTGTAAACCATACCACGAAGAGTGGCTTGTTTACCTTCAATGCCAATGTAGCGCCACGTATAGCATATAGAAAAGGTGCGCAGTGGGACGTCTTTCGGAACGCTATTGAGGCTAATCCTACGACGCCAATCATGGACCCTCGTCAGCCAAACTTATATTATAACTTCAAAGGACAGATGGCAGGTTACAACCCTGTTGAAATGGAAAAGTTAGAAAAGCATACGGGAACAACGAAGCTGTTAGACTGGGATGGTACGATAAAACTCAATCTCTTCCCACTTCTTTTGACCAATCCCGGTAAACAAGTACTGACAACTCAGCTCACGTTTGCAGACCATCAGTATGACAATTACAATCAATGGTTCCGCCCTTCTACCAGCACTTTAGCTATCGAATCAGGTCGAACGGGTGAGGCATCTCAGGATTACTCCAAGTCTTCTTTACACAGTTTAGAGTGGATAACGAATTATAGTAACTCGTTTGGTGACCATAATTTAAAGGTCATGGCAGGCTACTCGTATCAATATAACAAGTATTCGGGGTTGAATGCAAGCAATAAAGACTTCCCCAATGATGCTTTGGAAGACAACAATCTCGGTTCAGGTACGTTTGCAAAAGACGAGGGTGAGGTTGACATGGGCTCTTATATGAACGACAATAAGCTTATCGCTTTCTTCGGACGCGTTAGCTATGACTGGAAAGGTCGCTACATGATGACAGCTTCTTTGCGTCATGAGGGCTCATCAAAGTTTGGTAAGAACTACAAGTGGGGTAACTTTCCAGCTGTTTCTTTCGGTTGGCGTATCTCGGATGAACCCTTTATGCAGGAGACAAAGAGCTGGCTTACAGACCTTAAACTGCGTGCAGACTACGGCGTAACTGGTAATCAAAACTTCGACAGTTATAAGTCTTTGAACACTATGTCGGGCTTCGGCTACTATATATATAATGGTAAGTATTACCAGGTTTGGGGCCCAGGAAAGAACGTTAACCCTAATCTTCGTTGGGAGAAAGGCAAGAACTGGAACATTGGTCTTGACTGGACACTCTTCGGTGGCAAGCTCTTTGGTTCGTTCAACTACTATAATCGCAAGCAACAAGACCTCTTGGGAGACTACAAAGTGTCTATCCCTCCTTACTTGTTTGACCAGACTTTTGTCAACGTTGGTACCATGCGCAACAGTGGTTTCGAGTTCGATATCACCTGGAATGCTATAAAGACCAAGGACTTCAGTTACTCTTTGAATGTCATTGGCGCTACAATGAGCAACAAGTTTGTTAGCTTTAGCAACAACAACTTTGAGGGACAAGACTACTATGACGTAGTAAGTCCACAGGATCCATACCCATTCCACACGCTACAACGTATCGAAAAGGGACGCCGTATCGGTAGTTTCTATATGTTAAAGTATGCCGGAGTAGACCCACAAGGCCGATGGATTGTCTATGACAAAGAAGGAGATAAGGTGCTCGCAGATAATGCAACAGACGATGATCGCCAGTTCCTTGGCAACGGACTTCCTAAGTTTACAGGTTCAATGACCCACACTTTCCGTTACAAAAACATTGACCTCTCGTTGTTCTTCCAAACAGCTTTGGGCTTTGATATCTTCAATATTCACGATTTCTACTATGGAACGAAGAACTTCCAAGGCAATGTTATGGACAAGGCTTATAGCAAAAACAAGATCATTTCGCAGAATCCTATCGTCTGTGATTACTTCCTTGAGCCGGGCGATTACCTCAAATTATCGTCTATAAACCTTGGATATACGTTGAATTTGAATAAGAAATACGTTGATGCTATACGTCTTTATGCAACGGCAAGTAACCTATTCACCATCACAAAGTTCTCGGGAATAGACCCTTCTAACTATCAGTTGAATGGGTTAAATCCTGGTGCTACGGGTTCACGTACTTACTTCCCATCTACCCGTCAGTTTATGATTGGTATGCAAATTGATTTCTAATAAACTACGAACCTATTATTTTCATTTCAATATGAGAAAGACTTTTATTTATGTGGCAAGTGCTTTACTGGCGGCTTCTGGCCTATCCAGTTGCACCAATCTGGACGAAACACTTTACGACCAGGTAGCCTCTGGCAACTATTATAATACAAAGGAAGATGTTATTCGTGCCGTCTTACGTCCTTTTGAGCATGGATATTGGAGCATACAAAGCCGTCAAGTACTCAATGAAGAGACTGCCGATCAGCTCATAACGCCTACACGTGAGGACTGGTGGGACGATGGTGGCCGCTGGGCTCGACTGCATCGACACAAGTGGTTGACTACAAACGGAGAGGCACAAAGCGAATATAACGGCTGCTTTCAAGGCATAATGCAAGCTAATCTCGTGATAGAAGACTTGGAGAAACGCTCTGCTCGGCAGTTTGGTTTCAGTGAAGCTGAGTTCAATAACCTAAAGGCTCAGAACCGCGTTCTGCGTGCTTGGTTCTATCTTCGATTGCTTGATGCGTTCAGAAATGTGCCACTTGCGGTTAGCTATTATGACACTTCAAAGAATTCTGAGGGTCAGGTTGAACCTCAAAAAGTATATGATTTCATCGAAACAGAACTCAAAGAAGCTATTCCTGAGCTATCAAAGAAGACCTCACTCGGCGGTAATCAGAATCTCGAAGGCGAGTGGACACAAGCTGGTGCGGCTTCATTGCTCGTGCGCCTTTACCTCAATTCAAAGACCTATATAGGCAGAGAGCGTTTCAACGACTGTGAAAAGGTGGCACAAGATATCCTTGATGGCAAATATGGTGTTTACAAAGTAGCCGACCGTTGGGATGCCGCTTTCGACTGGAACAACGAAACTTGCGATGAAGTTATCTTCGCTTTCCCAGGTGCTCCGGGTTATTCTCACTGGCATTATTCGGCAGATATGTACATGTGGACAGTCCCTGCAAAGTCTAACGAGTGGCTACATGACAAGAAAAACAAGGCTGGTGGCCACAACATTAAATACTCTTGTTCACCCAGTTTCAATTCAGATGGCACTCCATATCATTTCGAATTGGGTATGCCTATCGCCCGTTTCAAGGACTATCCATCAGATGTTCGTCTGAAGAAATACCGCAACTTAGGCAACAGTCAGCGTGAAGGTATGTTCGTATATGGCAAGATTCAGTACACCGATGATGAGGGACATACTCAGTATTTAATGGACCATAACAGCAAGTTTGTACTCGACTTGCGCGATGCTGTGGGTCGTTTTGGTGGCATGGATGGTGATAGATGGCTCGCATCGGGCGACAGTAAACTCGAAAACGGGGATGATAACTCCGGGTGGATGTTCGTGAAATATCCTCTCTATCCCGATGGAGATGCAGGCCAGACGCAAGCAGATTACGCCGAGATTCGCTTGCCAGAGATTATCTATAGCCTTGCAGAGTGCAAACTTCGCAAGGGAGATGCGGTCACTGCTGCTAAGCTTTTGAACAGTGTTCGCAAGCGCAACTATCCGTCAACCGACTGGGCTACGGCGCTCTATGCACCCGAAGGAAGTGCTCATCTCGATATGAAAGAGATGTTGAATGAATGGGGTCGTGAGTTCTTTGCAGAGGGACGACGCCGTGTTGACCTTATCCGCTTCGGCAAATTCCTTGACTCTTGGTGGGACAAAGATGCTGATCCAGACAATCACACGCTGATTTTCCCATTGCATCCTGATATCCTTGGTGCCAACAAACACCTTGTTCAGAATCCTGGTTACGAATCCGGCAGATAATAAAAACACACACATGATGTTTTTGAAGTAAGTTTCTGAGACAGAGGGAGGTAGGCTCTGTGTGAGCCAATCCCTCGTCAACGAGGCTATGATTTTCATGCAAATTGTACGATGAAATGGCGCAAATTGCGCGATGAAATGGTACAAATCACACGATAAAAATGACCTAAATCACTTCACTACTTCACTAAGAAATAAAAACAACTAAACTTTTGTGATATGAAAAAACTATTCAAATATGGATTGATTCTGTTTGCAGCGGTCTTCATGCCAATGCTGTTTCAGTCATGCAAAGACGACAAAGATATCGTCATTATCGATGAAGAGTTGCCGTTAAAGGTTGACCATGTCTACATGGTTGGCGATGCTTCGCCCGTAGGTTGGAATATAAGCGACCCGTTTGAACTAACCCGTGACGCTTCAAATAAATATGTTTTCACTTATCATGGCGTGTTAAAGGCGGGCGAAATGAAGTTCCCTTTGGCTAAAGGTGATTGGGGAGGACTGTTCATTTACGCTCCGGCTGCCAACACAGAGATTAGTGCTAATGGTGTAGCTAAAGACGGAATAGACATCCGTAAGGGTGGAGACGATTTGAAATGGAAGGTGACTAAGGCTGGAATCTATCAGCTTTCACTCGACTTAAAGACACGAAAGATTGAGGTAAAATATGAGGGTGCAGAACCTGAAAAGCCTCTCACTTCAGCATGGCTCACGTTTATTGGTGATGCAACGCCATGGGGATGGAACAATGACCCGGCGGTGATGGAGAAGTTCCAAAAGACTTCTGACAACCCACTTCAATTCACTTATGAAGGTGTTTTGAAAGAAGGCGAGTTCAAAGTTGCCTTTGATCAGACCGACATTCCAGCCTGGTCTAACTATCTTCAGGCTCCCGAAGCAGGCGTAACCCTTAACCATGAGGGCGTTTCTAAAGACGGAATGGTGAAAGGCGGCGAGGATAATAAGTGGAAAGTAACCGAAGCTGGTGTCTATAAACTTGTCTTCGACCTGACCAATAAGAAGATAACCGTGGCTCACTTTGACCCAAACATTCCTGTTGTTACTGAATGGGATACGAAAGTTCTCTATATGGTTGGTGATGCAACGAGTGCCGGATGGTCGGCTGAAAACCCTGTAACCATGACAAAAGCAGGTGACCATCTGTTTACGTTTGAAGGCGAATTGAAGGTTGGTGAGCTGAAGTTTCACCCCCAACAAAGACAGCTTCAGTGGTTCAAAGCCTTGGTTCTTGGCTAAGGAAAGCGGTGCTGTCATCAACGAACATGGTGCTTCTGTTGCCGACATTGTTTATGGAAGTGAAGACAAAGGCACACCCGATAACAAGTGGAAGGTAGAGAAAGCCGGTAAGTATAAGGTCACTGTAGACATGACAACGCATAAGATTAAGGTTGAATATCTTGGTGCTTGATATACAGAACGTATTTAGTAGAGAGAGGTTTTGCCCCTTTTCATGAGACACTGCACAGCCTCTCTCCCTTACAATTCAAACAAAACGAAAAGAAATGAAAAAGTATATTCTTGCCAGTTTGGCTTTCGCAACATTGCTTTCTGGCTGTAACAGCAACGAATGGGACGTCACAAGTGACCTTTCAGTGGATAAAACTGATCCGACAATTGGGCTTACTCCTGTTGCCGAAAAACCCGGAATGGACTATGCTCCGCTTTATTGGAGTCTCTATGGCAACCTGTATGACCAGGAACAAGCAAGGTCTTTTCCTAACATTTTCACCCCCGACGATTGGGATACAGCCATTGATTATGTAGCCACTAACCTCAAACCTTATGGTTATGACATGCTTGTGACCGATGGTTTTGCATCGATGAGTGGTGAGAATGGCTATATGACACGTTATAGTCACACCCAGAAAGACAACAATTCTCCTGAAGTTCGTCTCTCAGATATCGTTGCAAAGTTGAGTGCCAAAAGGCTTAAAGCTCGGCGTTTATGATAGTCCTTTCTGGCTGCATTACGACAATGGAGACGCTGTTATCCCTGGAACAGACGGGATAAAGGTTAGTAGTTTGCGCTTCAATCCCTAAGACAGACAAGGTTCTTCACCCTGAAAAAGAAGACTACTTCTGGTGGGTTAACACCTCACATCCAGGCGCAGAACAGTTCTTTGAGGGCTTCTTTAAGCACTATGCAGACTTAGGTGTGCACTTCGTTCGTATGGACTTCCTCTCTTGGTACGAGGATGGCATGAACTATACTGACGTGATTGATAAGGGATATGGACGCGAAAACTATGTTCGTGGCATGCAATGGATTTGCAAATATGCCCAGAAATATGGTGTATATGTATCGCTTGTAATGCCTCATTTGAAAGATAATGCCATCATAGAAAAGTATGCCGGCAACATGGTTCGTATTGATGCAGACGCTTTAAAGGGTGGATGGTTCCGCTTCTCTGAAAACAATCGCGGTAATATTCGTGGCGGTTGGCCAAACTCAGAGACTGCTTTCGACGGCTTTGTCAACTGGTCTAAGATCTCAGGTCGCAAGAAAATACGTCTTGATGGCGACTTCATTCGCATAGGTTCTTATGCAAACGACGATGAGAAGATGAGCGTTGTATCACTTCCTTTGATGGCCGGTGGCCCAGTTGCAGCTACAGATATGCCGACCGGTCATGACCTTTCATTCTTCCAGAACGCTGAACTCTTGGCGTTACAAAAGGATGGTTTCGTCGGACAACCAGTCGCTCGAGACCTTTGGAACACTGATGGTGAGATGTGGTATGGGCCAGATGAAGGACGGAAGTTGGGTCATAGGACTCTTCAACCGCAGTGAAGATACAGCCTTACGCAGCTTAGAACTCTCAAAGGATTGGACTCACTGGAACTTGGAATGTGCGTGATCTTTGGAAGCATGCAGACGAGGGAAAGGTCAGTGAAAAGATAGAAGCTTCAGTGCCTTCTCATGGTTGTAAGATTGTGAAGTTAACGAAAGCAAACTGATAAGGCTTAGAGATTACGACTTGGGTGCATAGTAATGAAATACAACCTGTTATTATTGATTGCTTTGATTCTCGTGGTCTTGCCCTGCTAAAGGCCACGTGATTGACGAGGAAGGAGCGCCTTCCTCGTCAACAAATCAAAGGCTATCGGCCAACCATTCGCTTCGAGCGCCCCTCTATTGGAGCGTATATGAGCACTGCTGGTTAAAGGAAAAGGCGGGTGAACAGCATATAGACATCACGCAAGCTCAATGGGATTCCATTATAAACTGGGTCGCAACGAACCTCAAACCCTATGGTTATGAGATGATATGTACCGATGGTTTTATCCCTATGTTGGCTGAAAACGGCGCGCCATATATGACGCGTTACGGCAGCATTACACTCAAAGAGCTCATCAAGAAGTGTAAGGCTAAGGGGTTGAAAGTGGGTGTTTACGACAATCCTCTATGGATTCATGGCGACGATTCGGTTCATGTCAGGGGCACAAAAGATGTTACCATCGGCGATCTTCGTTATCGTTCGAGCGACAAGGTGCTTCATAAAGACACAACAGATCGCTGGTTTTCGTGGGTCGTTGCTACGCGTCCGGGAGCCAAAGCCTATATAGATGGCTTCTTCAAACACTATCATGACCTTGGTGTTGACTTCATTCGGATGGATTTTCTGAGTTGGTATGAAGATGGTTTTGACCGAAATATGGGGCGCGTTGGCCGTGGATATGGTCGTGATTCCTATGCGTTGGCGTTGCAATATATCTGTGAAGCAGCCCGTAAATACGGTGTTTTCACGTCGTTGGTGATGCCACATCTCTATGAGAAAGCTATGCTTGAAGCACGCTATGGCAATATGATTAGGGTGGTAGCCGACACAGGTGATGGTGGCTGGAAGCACTTTTCAGCGGCTCATCGCGGTCAGTTCTTTCCCACATGGCCCAATTATGACAACATGTTTGATGGTTTTATCTATTGGTCTTCGCTATCAGGCAGGGACAAAATCATCTTAGATGGTGATTTCACTCGGCTCAATACGTTTGCCAATGCCAATGAAATGGAGAGCGTAATCTCGTTACAATTGCTCGCCGGTGGCCCCATTGCAGTGGCTGATCGCCCTTCGTCGATAGGCAATCGCGTGTCGTTTTATCAGAATAAAGAACTGCTTCGACTCAACAAAGAGCGTTTTGTCGGCAAACCTTTATCCGTTGATCATCGCGATGTTCGCAGTCAGATTTGGGCTGGAAAGCTTACAGATGGCAGCTGGATTATAGGCTTTTTCAATCGCGAAGACACGCCCCAAGTAAGACAAATAGACTTTCGTCAGCTCGGCTTAAAAGGCAAATGGCGCATCAGAGACATGTGGAAACACACTGACGAACGACCCGATGAGGCCTATCAAGTGACGCTTGCGCCACATGCATGCAAGGTGATTCATCTGACGAAAGCAATGAAAAGTCGTTGACATCTCAATAGAAAATAATATAGTTATCACTCAATAGCAGAGATAGCCATAGGCTTGTTATGGCCTCTTCTGCCTATGATAAAGGATAAAAGATTGTTCATTTTCAATGTAAAGCCAATGTTGTGCTTTGCAAAAGAGAGTTGAACTTACTGAAATTTAATTAGGAAACAGTAATCAAAAGATATGAAACGAATCAAGAACAGCATTGCTCTTGGAGCAATCCTCCTCATGCTTTCACCGAACGTTAAGGCACAAACGGTGAAAGTCACCCGATGGGAATGTCGTCCTCACTTTTGCTTTAAAAGAGGGTGGTGTGCCTACGTATACGTTAGATTATAAGCGTAAACCCGTTATAAAACAATCGGAATTAGGACTCGAACTCAAGCGCGATAAGCACGCAAGTAAGGGGATGAACGAAACCGATCTATTGGCAGGATTCAACGAAACCAGTCATAAGGTGTCGACATTTGACGAAACTTGGAAGCCCGTTTGGGGCGAAACAGCCACGATTCGCAATCATTATAACGAATTAGAAGTAGATCTTAACCAGCCAAGTAGCAAGAGAAACATCGTGATTCGATTCCGTGTATACAATGATGGCATGGGATTGCGCTATGAATTTCCACAGCAAAACGAGCTAAACTATTTCATTGTGAAGCGTGAACACACGCAGTTTGCCATGGCTGGAGACCATACTGCCTACTGGATTCCTGGAGATTATGACACACAGGAATACGAAACACAAATCAGTAAGCTATCGGAGATTCGCCAAAGGATGAAGGCTGCCATCACCGATAACTCCTCTCAGACTCAATTTTCGCCTACAGGCGTACAGACATCTCTACAGATGAAGACGGCCGATGGACTCTATATCAATCTTCATGAGGCTGCTTTGGTAAACTATCCTGCCATGCATCTTGACCTCGATGATAAGAATATGGTGTTTGAAAGCTGGCTAACGCCCGACGCAGTAGGCAATAAAAGCCTATGTGCAAACACCCTTTAATACGCCTTGGCGCACGGTGATTGTCAGCGATGATGCCCGTCAAATGTTGGCAAGCAACCTCATTTTGAATCTCAACGAGCCTTGTAAGTTGACCGATACCAGCTGGATTCATCCCAACAAAATATTGTGGAGTTTGGTGGGAAATGATAGCAGGTGGCAAGCCATGGAGTTACACTTTTGACCTCCCTTCGGTGCATATTGGTGAGACAGATTACACGAAAGTGAAGCCTAATGGACTTCATCCGGCGAACACAGCCAACGTGAAACGTTACATCGATTTTTGCCGCAAAGAACGGACTTCAGCAAGTACTTGTCGAAGGATGGAACATCGGTTGGGAAGACTGGTTTGGCCATTGGAAGGAAGATGTGTTTGATTTTGTGACGCCATATCCTGACTTTGATATCAAATATCTTAATGAATATGCACATAAAAAAGGTGTAAAACTCATGATGCATCATGAGACCTCAGCCAGCACAGCAAACTATGAACGTCGCATGGAGAAAGCCTATGAGCTCATGAACAAGTATGGTTATGACGCCGTTAAAAGCGGATATGTAGGTGATATCATTCCACGTGGTGAATATCATTACAGCCAAAGCATGATTAACCACTATCTTCATTGCGTTAAAGAGGCTGCAAAACATCACATCATGGTCAATGCTCATGAGGCGGTCCGGCCCACAGGACTTTGCCGTACCTATCCAAACCTTGTCGGAAATGAAAGTGCCCGTGGCACGGAATATGAGGCGTTTGGCGGTAGTGAGCCTTATCACACGGTGATATTACCCTTTACTCGTTTGCAAGGGGGACCCATGGATTACACTCCCGGCATATTAGAGACGAAGTTAAACAAGTGGTGTAACAACCAAAGTTACGTGCATACAACGCTTGTTGGGCAACTCGCGCTCTACCTAACGATGTATAGTCCGCTCCAGATGGCAGCCGACTTGCCTGAGAATTACGAGAAGTATGACGATGCGTTCCAGTTTATTCGCGACGTAGCTTGTGACTGGGATGACTCTAAATACCTTGAAGCTGAGCCGGCACAATATATTACTGTGGCCCGAAAAGCAAAGGGAACGAACAACTGGTTCATTGGAGGTAAGTGCGATCAGAACGGACATCAGAGTACAATTAAACTCGACTTCTTGGATAAAGGCCGTAAGTATGCATGTACAATCTATGCAGATGCGCCCAATGCCGACTATGAAAAAGAACCCTGCAGCCTATCGTATCACAAAGAAAATTGTGAAGCGTGGCGACACGTTGAAACTCACAATGGCTCGCGGTGGAGGCTTTGCCGTTAGTTTGATAGCAGATAAATAGGACTTTTGTAAATTTGAGTGAATCATGAAGAAGCGGGGATCAGGTGTGTCATCTGAATCCCTGCTTCTCGCGTTTATGGACTTGTTGTCTAAGGGTTTGATTCACAAGTGGTTGTAATCTCAGTGATTTTATGCAACGATTTGATTCATTTCACTCGATGAAATGGGGCGTTTTATGGCGCGAAATGCGTGTGTTTGCAATAGGGATAAAGGCAGATGGGTTTGCAGCCTGTCTGGCGCAAGGAAATGGGTTGTATGAGGTTGGGTTGTGTTTGGCTGCTATCGTTGGGAAGAAGGTCTGTTGTTTTGCGGAAAGTTTTTGTTGTGTTGTTCATTCTTTTTAGAGGTTGATTTGCTCTTAATGGGATATATAACAAAAATGCCCTCGCATTTGGTTTTCACCATTTGCAAGGGACACTACTTTAAATAATACTTATGTAATAATTCGTTAGAAACTATTCAGCGGTATTGTTGTTCTCCTCATTTTCATGATGCTCGAAACGGCGACCACGATGGTTTTCGCGGTTATCTCCGTCGCGACGAGGGCGGCGTTCGCCACGATCTGGACGTGGACGGCGTTCGCGTTCAACATAGCCTTCAGGCTTTTCAAGCAGTACTCGGCGAGAGAGTTTATACTTACCGGTCTTTGGATCAATCTCCATGAGTTTCACTTTCACCTTGTCTCCCTCTTTGATTCCAGCCTCTTCAACGGTTTCAAGACGCTTCCAGTCAATCTCAGAGATATGGAGTAAGCCATCCTTTCCAGGCAGAATCTCTACGAAACAGCCATAAGGCATGATGCTACGGACAACACCTTCGTAGACTTCGCCTACCTCAGGAACAGCCACAATGGCTTTAATCTTGCCCATCGCAGCGTCAATGCTCTCCTTGTTGGGGGCTGAAACAGTGACATGTCCCTTACCATCAGCTTCGTCGATAGTAATGGTTGCGCCAGTCTCTTCCTGCATTTGCTGGATGATTTTGCCACCAGGGACCAATGATTGCACCAATGAATTCCTTAGGAATGTCAAAGGCTTCGATGCGTGGAACCTGTGGTTTGAGCTCTGCACGAGGCTCAGATATCGTCTCAAGCATGCAGTTGAGGATGTGCTCACGGCCTGCTTTTGCCTGCATTAATGCCTGTTCAAGGATTTCGAAAGATAGTCCGTCACACTTGATATCCATTTGAGTTGCGGTCAAACCATCACGTGTTCCGGTCGTCTTGAAGTCCATATCACCTAAGTGATCTTCGTCACCAAGGATGTCACTTAGTATGGCATACTTGTCTTCTCCGGGGTTCTTGATGAGGCCCATTGCTATACCACTGACTGGCTTCTTCATGGGAACACCGGCATCCATGAGTGCTAATGTGCCGGCACAAACGGTTGCCATTGACGAAGATCCATTCGATTCGAGAATCTGACTGACTAAACGTACAGTGTAAGGATAGTCTTCTGGGATCTGACCTTTAAGGCCTCGCCATGCCAAATGACCATGACCTATCTCGCGACGGCCTACACCACGCTGTGCTTTTGCTTCGCCGGTAGAGAATGGAGGGAAGTTATAATGCAACAAGAAACGTTGGTAACTCTTTTTCCATTACGTCATCAACCATCTTCTCATCAAGCTTTGTTCCCAGTGTACATGTGGATAAAGACATCGTCTCACCACGCTGGAATATGGCGCTACCATGAGGCATTGGAAGAGGTGAAACCTCACACCAGATAGGACGGATATCGGTAGTTTTACGGCCATCAAGACGCTGTCCTTCGTCTAAGATGCAACGACGCATGGCATCACGCATAACATCTTCATAGTAACGGGTAGCCTCTGCGTGCTTCTCTTCAAGGTCTTCTTCAGACAAATCGCTATGAGCGGCATCGTATTTCTCAAGGAAATCAGCCAAGATTTTATCGAAAGCGTCGTGACGAGCATGCTTTTCAAGCGCCTGCTTATTTACATCATAGACAGGCTGATAAAGCTCGTTCTTGATTTGTTCGCGTAGTTCCTCGTCGTTAATCTCGTGATCATATTCACGTTTTACATTGGTTCCGAGCTCTTTTGAGAGTTCTTCCTGAAGCTCACACATAGGCTTTATTGCCTCGGAAGCAGCCTTGAGAGCATCGATAAGGTCTTGTTCTGAGACTTCTTTCATCTCACCTTCGACCATCATAATATTGTCTTTGGTTGCAGCAACCATTAAATCCATGTCTGCATCTGCCATCTGTTGGAACGTTGGATCAATGACAAATTCGCCATTAATGCGTGCAACGCGGACCTCAGAAATAGCATATTCGAATGGAATATCTGAACAAGCCATGGCTGCAGAGGCTGCAAAACCGGCCAAAGCATCAGGCTGGTCAACACCATCGGCTGATAAAAGCATCACTTGTACATACACTTCAGCGTGATAATTGGAAGGGAAGAGTGGACGAAGTGCACGATCCACGAGGCGAGATGTTAGGATTTCATTGTCACTCGCCTTGCCTTCGCGCTTGGTAAAACCACCAGGGAATCGACCAGCAGCACTGTACTGTTCGCGATAATCAACCTGCAAAGGCATGAAATCTGTACCCGGAACTGCATCCTTTGCTGCACAAACAGTTGCCAATAGCACTGTGTTGCCCATGCGAAGTACCGCAGCTCCATCAGCTTGTTTTGCAACTTTTTCCGGTCTCAATTGTGATGGTTCTTCCATCAGGCAATTGAACTGATTTTTGTAATAACGTTCATCTAAAATTTAATAACTTATTGTTTTTGTCAAACATCTATATTCTTTGCAAAGTTACCTATTATATATTAAACAAAAAGAAAACGAATGTAAGTTTTTCAGCATTTTTAAATATAAAAGAAGACAGCAACCCTCTTTTCATGGGGCGGCTGCCGTCTTTCATCAAGCTAATTTGAAAGAAATGTTTGTGAAAAACTCATTTCGTTTATCATGTTTGCAGCAATCAATCATTGCAGAAAAGTCATGCAAAAGAATGAGTCTTACTCATATTAGCCTGAAATCAATTTACCTATTTAAAAAGCTCTACCTATTGAGAAATCGAATAACTCTTCTTTTTTTCTGTTTGCAAAGATATAGCTTTTTTGATATATCGTTCAAGAGGAATTTTTCCTATTTCTAAAGGGGATTTCCCTATCTCATGGCATGAAATTTAAGTGGTATGTGAGGTTTATTGTAGGCTTATGTCGTTGGAAAATCAAAGATATATATTATTTCTCTTGTTGTGTTGTTTGCAGGGAGAAATTTCCCTGAATAGAATGATATTTCTTCGCGTTTTTTTATGCAATAAAAAGCATGAAAATGTGTATCTTTGCCAAAGATATGTTGCAATCGATTTTTCTATATTGCCATTGGAGGTGCCTTGGGATCAGTCTCTCGATGGCTTCTTCCAAAAGCTTTTTGCAGGGCACTTTTCCTTGCCGTTTTTCCCGATGGGTACAATGACTGTAAACCTCTTGGGCTGTTTGCTTTATCGGATTTTTTTCTATGGCATTGCCGACCGAGGTACAGGCATGTCAGAGAGTTGGAAACTCTTTCTTACGGTGGGATTCTGTGGCGGTTTTCACCACCTTTTCTACGTTTTGCAACGAAGACTTTGACCCTTCTTCGCACCCAACAGCTATGGCAAGCCGCCGCATATTCTGGCGGAAGTGTTGTCCTTGGCATTGTAGCCGTTTATATAGGGATGTCACTTTCCCGCATGATATAAAAAACTTCACGATTTGTTACCTTTTTATCTATTTACTGTTTTACTTTTTCTAAATTTTTGTGTACTTTTTGCATATAGAACTTGAAAAAAACAACAATCATGAAGATAAAAAGCCTTTTTCTCTGTTGCAGTATTGACACTTGTGGCATTGAGTTTTGCATCTTGCAACAACAAGAAATTCCATGTAAATGGTGAGATTTCGAACGCTAAAGACTCCACACTTTACTTTGAAAACATGAGTCTTAATGGCCCTGTGGTCGTTGATTCGGTAAAAGCTTGGAGAGGATGGAGCCTTTTCTTTCAGCGAGAAAGCACCCGAAGCACCCGACTTTTATCGTCTGCGCATCGCCGGACAAATCATCAATGTGAGCATCGACTCTACGGAAACAGTCACTATTAAGGCTGCTTATCCACGCATGTCTTCAAGATATGAGGTCACAGGTAGTGAGAATTGTAGTCAGATTAAGACGCTCGCGCTCATGCAACAAGGTTTGCAACACCAGATCAATGACATCATTTCAAGTCCTACTCTCGGTGTAGATTCAGTGGAAAGTAACATCAATCTATTGCTCGAAAGCTATAAAAACAGGGTGAAATATGACTTCATTTATAAGGCTCCAATGAAGGCTTTTGCCTACTTTGCACTATTCCAAACCGTCGTAATTGGTAATCAAGAGACCTTGATTTTCAACCCTCGTAACAACAAGGAAGATAACAAAGTGTATGCTGCTGTGGCGACAAGTTGGGACACGTATTACCCCAAAGCAGAACGCGGATTGAATCTACATAACATCGCAATTCAGGGAATGAAGGATGTGCGTATTATCCAAGCAGAGCAACAAAAGGCTCAAATCGATGCCAGCAAAGTTAAAGAAAGCGGCATCATCGACATTGCGTTGCCTGATAATAAAGGTCATGTGCGCCGATTGTCTGACCTTGCCGGTAAGGTGGTGATGCTCGATTTCCATGTCTTTGCCAATGAAAACAGTTTGAAACGCATTATGATGTTGCGCGAACTTTATAACAAATATCATGCCCAGGGCTTTGAAATCTATCAGGTTTCTATAGATCCCGATGAGCACTTCTGGAAGACTCAAACGGCTGCTTTGCCTTGGATTAGTGTGCATGATGACGCAGGTGTCAACTCGCCTACGCTCTCTCAGTATAATGTTCAGCAAATCCCCACCTACTTCCTTATAGGAAAGGACAACAGCGTTAGAATGAGAGATGTGCAGGTTAAGGATATCGATGCAGCCATTAAGAGCTTGCTTTAAGCGATGTTTCTGAACATTTCAAAAGCATAAATAAGGGATAGCACAAACGCTATCCATTCCTACGGCCTTTCAATGCAACTGCTATTGAAAGGCCGTAGGGTTTTAATAGGTTTCTAATTTGTATGATTTCATCGTATGTTTTGATGCAGATTAGTTTGTAATCTGCCACAGATTACATGCTAATTCAAGTCATATTACAATCTCATTTGAGTCAGATTACAGGCCCTTTTGCAAAGGGATATGAAAAAGGGGAAAGGCACAATGGACTTTCCCCTACACAAAGATAATCATTTTTTTGAGGCGAATGCAAATTCAATGTGAATTTAATTTACAACTCTCGCGCTTTATTTCTTCTTCTTCAGACCTTTAATCCTTCGGATAGTAAAGTTGGGATTGTTCTTATAGTTGCCTAATTTTAACTTAAGATTATAGGTGATTTCGTCAACGATTCCCATGGGCGAGAATTGGTAATTGATGATTTGAGAACCACCATGAGCGATGCTGCTGTCGGCAGTGTCGGTGCTGTCGTCAGTTTCTTCAGCCATGTCTATGTGCGTGTCAAGGCGTTGTGGAATTGCAATGTCGTTGGAATCGTTGGTTTCTTCCAGCATTGTTTTGTAGTCGGTAGGGGTGAAGAGATTATTTTTTACCAGCAACGTGACAGAATTGTCTGCATGTTGTTGTGCCTCAAAATCAGACTGCGTAGACTCTCTGACTGTCCATTTGCCAGTTTGGAGAGGCTTCCCATTGTAGGCAAAGAGCCACTTGATTTCGGGAAAAAAAGACTCTCGGTGAGGTCTCGGGCAGCTATGCTCTGGCAAAGCTCCTGCTCTATTTTTTCTTTCATCTCATCGTGATTTTTTTCTTCCCCATGTTAAATAATTGGAGCAGAATTTCAGCGGCTTTATAGATAAACGGCTTCATGCTCTCAATGAAAAAGACTGTTGATTTCGCCACTGTTTTCATAGCGTAGCACATGGCCTTTTTCATTGGTAGTCAAGAGGAGTCGTTGCTGTTTCATTCCGTTCAGGAACTGATGAATGCCCATGGTTATGCTTTTTCGACAAGCTGTCTGGAATGGCTTTCCTGTTGATAAACAGCATGTCGTCTTTCAGGGAGTCTTTATTCAAGGCTAAACCTTCCGTGGTTGCAAAAATCGAGTTTGAAGTCTGTGATGCGATAGCTCAATAGGAACCCTTCGTTGTTCTTCTGCATGACTTCGATGCTGAAGGTCGTTTTCAAGGGCTGTTCGTTCTGTTCTTGCTCGGGAAATTCCAATGCAGAGAGGTTTACATAGCCATTATATTGATAGGTAAACACATCGCCCACTTTCCATTGGGGCACGATTTCAATAGGTTTTTGTGCCTGCATGCTTATTGCAAGAAGTAAGAAGATGAAGATAAGTGCTTTCTTTTTTTCATTCTATTGGGGTTTTAAGTAGAATTTCCATAGGGTTCGATGGGTTCAACACTCCATAGCATTGTCCACACCTTTGCATCTTTAATCATCTGCTTTCCGTTAGCCAAATTGAAGAAATCCTGGTAAATCCAGTCGGGACAATAGCTGAAAAGATTGAGTGCGAGCGGCTCAATCTCGTCGTCGGGAATCGGCTCTTGTGGAAGGAAGTCTATCAACTGGTAGTCTATGAAGGCAGGAATCACCTTATGATGTTCGTAGAGATATTTCGCAACAGCCATGTTTTTGTGTGGCTGAAATGGCGGGACTCACGATGTTTATTGGGCACCATGCCAGCAACTGCCAAGGCTCTTTAACGGGTACTTCGCAAAGCAGCAGCCGGCCTTCAAACGTGTCATCAATGAGGAAAGTGGTGGAAAGTTCGACCTCAGTTGGCTCTCCCATCAACTCCTTTAGCCAGTCTTTACCCAGGTCTTTATTTACATTTATGCACTCGTTTAGCCACTGATCGAAGAGCACTTTGGCATCGGGTAGGGGATAGTTCATCATCTCATTGCGATATGTTCTGACGCGTTCGATGTCGCCGTTTGCAGCCTTCATCTGTGTCAGCATAGCCTCAAGGTTTTCTTGTCTCACATAGATGAGCAGTGGCCAGAAGCCCTCTTTGCGTCCTCGTTCAAGGCATTGCACATAGGTTTTCATTATCTCTTCACCGGCTGTTTTGGCTGAGAGTATGGTATAAGGGCAGTCTATGAATGTCGTAAAGTCATTGAGCATGGTCTCGCTGTGGGCTGTAACGTCTCTATAGTCTGCCGTCTTTTGCATGTTAAGTTTAACGAGCATAAGGAGTCGTATATACTTATACAGGCGGTAATAGAAAACTGCTACGATGCTCACTGCAAAGATAACTCTGTAGTTTTTGACGATACACACGATAAGAAAGGCCGTTGCCAACAGGGCAAGAGCAATCCAACCCCGCAGCTCTTTGAATATAAAACGGCGCACACCAGGCCAGTCTAATTGCTCAAGGAGCGTTGCTAAGTCGCTTTTGGCCTGCTCTTCTTTCTCTTTCTTACGTGGATAAAACAGGGCAACGAACATCAGAATAAATCCAGAGATGCCCAAAAACACGTAGAGCGTAGACTGATTCATCATCCTAATTTGACTTGTTTGCTCTAATCATGCAGTAGATTCCGAGAAGTACAAAGGGTATACTGAGCAGCTGCCCCATGTTGAAGAGCATGCCCGACTCAAAGTTAACTTGAATGTCTTTGGTGTATTCGATGAAGAAACGGAAGGCGAATATCAGCGTGATGCACAAGCCAAAATAAAATCCTTTGCCTACGGGTTGCTTGCCTTTCTTATAGAAATACCAGCCCACAAAGAAGAAAACGGCGTATGCAATGGCTTCATAGAGCTGGCCAGGATGGCGTGGATACTTATCAACTTTCTCGAAAATGAAGGCCCAAGGCACATCTGTCACCTTGCCAATAATCTCACTATTCATTAGGTTTCCCAATCGAATGAAGCAGGCAGTAATAGGAGTTGCGATGGCAATATCATCCAAAACCTGCCACATTTTGACTTGATATTTGCGACAATAGAGCCACAAACTAAACATCAATCCGAGTGTACCGCCGTGACTTGCCAAGCCTTCATAGCCCACGAAATGCCACGAACCATCGGGCAAATTCTTAAAAGGCACAATCATTTCTATAAAGTGTGTGCCTGAAGAAAGAAAGTAATCGGGTTGATAAAAGAGGCAATGTCCTAAGCGAGCACCTATCAATATGCCAAGGAAGCAATAGAGAAAGAGGGGATCAAAGACGTTAACCTCCTGTTTCTTTCCGTCAATAACGACTGTCTTTACAGCGATGTTTTGATGGAAAAACAACCAACGTACCATGAAATAAGCACCAACAAGTCCAATCAGCCAGCACATTGAATACCAGCGTATGCCCCAGTTTCCTATCTGAAAAAGATAGACATCGGGATTCCAAATGATGTAGTTTAGCATAAGATGTCACCTATTTCTCAGGCTCTCCACATAGGAAGGGCGAGAGTGTTTGCGGTATTTTATTTAACGATTTGTATTCTGTCAGCTTCAAGATGCTGTTGAATCGCGATCACACATTAAACCTAAAGTGCATAATATCGCCATCCTGCACAACATAGTCTTTACCTTCTATGCCGAGCTTTCCAGCCTCTCTAACGGCTGATTCAGAGCCATACTTGATGTAATCTTCGTATTTTATGACCTCAGCACGAATGAAACCTTTCTCAAAATCGGTATGAATGACGCCCGCACATTGGGGTGCTTTCCAACCTTTATGATAGGTCCAAGCCTTCACTTCCATTTCACCTGCGGTGATAAATGTTTCAAGATTCAGCAGCGCATAAGCCTTTTTTTAATCAGTCGATTGACTCCACTTTGCTCCAAACCAAGTTCTTCGAGGAACATTTTCTTATCTTCATAGGTCTCCAAAGAGGCTATATCTTCTTCTGTCTTGGCTGCAATCACCATGGCTTCTGCACCTTCTTGCGCTGCCATTTCCTCTACTCGGCGCGAATATTCGTTGCCCGTCTTGGCACTAGCTTCGTCTACATTGCAGACATAGAGCACTGGTTTGGTGGTCAACAAGAATAAATCGTGGGCAGCTTGTAGCTCATCTTTGCTCTCAAAAGTCACCTCACGAGCATTCTTTCCCTGTTCAAGCACAGCCTTATATGCCTCTAACACCGTGCACATTAGCTTTGCATCTTTGTTTCCTGCGGCTGCCGCCTTCTGCTGTTTACTAAGTTGTGCGTCGATGGTTTCAAGGTCTTTGAGTTGCAATTCGGTATCAATGATGCTCTTATCTTCCAATGGATCAACGGCCATTCCGCCTTCACGCACGATGTTATCATCGTCAAAACAGCGGATGACATGAATGATAGCATCACACTCTCTGATGTTTCCGAGGAACTTATTTCCAAGTCCTTCGCCCTTCGAAGCACCCTTAACAAGTCCTGCTATGTCTACAATCTCACAGGTAGCTGGTACAATTCGTCCCGGATGTACTATCTCTGCAAGCTTATTTAGCCGTTCATCGGGAACGGTAATCACCCCTAAATTCGGTTCAATTGTACAAAAAGGGAAGTTCGCCGACTGCGCCTTTGCACTCGACAAACAATTGAATAGTGTAGACTTTCCTACGTTTGGAAGACCTACAATTCCACATTTCAAAGCCATGTTTTAATCTTTTATTTCTGCATCGGAATTGTAATCCGACGCTCATTTGTTTCTGATTGCAAAAATACACAAAAAGTTTTAAGAGTAAAAACGAATGGAAAACTTTTTAAGAATAAAAAGGAGAAAATCACGAATAAAAGCTGAAAGAGGAAGGTGGAGTGCGTGAGCGGATGATTGAAAAAGAAATGTTTTTAGTCACGAAGCCTTACAGAAGGTTGTGGAATCACCTGTGAGTGGTTATCGAAACACTTATGAAATGTGCTTGAACTTCATTCTATTTGCGAGTTTCTTTTATTCAACCGCTCTTATTTTTTCATCGAAATCACGGGCTCCACCCTTTGCATTGAAGAGTTTAATCAATAGGCGTTGGCGCAAGTTTGTAGCGTTTTGTGGACTTATTCCCAATAAGGTTGAAAGCTCACTTGGGATGAATCTCAGTCTAATGAGCATGCAAATGTGGCGTTCTTTGTCGTTGAGATTGTGTGTAATAAGCAAGTTAAACAGGTGTGGGATCGTGGCTTGCCATGAGCTGATTGAGGGCTTTGCCAGAGGCTGTCTGTCGCCATTTCGCCTCGCGCTGCCTGTCGATGTAGGGTGAAAACGCAGTCACTTGTGACCATTGCGGGATTCAAATTCCATTGCTCAGGCTGTTGTTTGTCTTCCTGATAAGCCGCAATGCGTTGTTCAAGGTGCTTGATTTCTGCACGCATTTGCTGATATTGCTCAAGGTCATTCAAGTAGCGTGCGTTGATACTGCTTAGGTGTTGGCGGAGTCTTTTGAGTTTACGTTTATAATAATGGTAGCCAAAAAACGCGGAGATGATCAACACTATCAGGGCCACCAACAAGAAGTTGATGCGCTCATAAGCTTTCTTTTGCAGGATGGCTTGTTCGAAATCAGTTTGCAACTGGGCTATTTCGTCAGTATTCAATCGTGGTGCATAGCGTGTTGTTTGTTGGTATAGTTGTAACAGAAAGACATTTTTGGGGTCGAGTTTCAATAGAGAGTCGAGTGCCGCAAGTTGCGTTTCATAGTCATTACTGTTAGCCGCCTGATACCAATAATCCTTTGCAATAGAGGACTTTCCTTTGGCTTGCCACAGATTTCCAATGAGCATTGCCGCATTATTCGTGTCATCAATGGCGTAGGCGGCAATGAGAAGCTGGCGTGCTTTCTTGCTGTTGTGGTTGTCAAGATAGCATTTTGCCAAGTTCGTTAGTATCTCGGCATAGAGATGTTGGTCTCGTTTGTCCACCTTGTTTAAGGCTTGTTGCAGGCATTGCATAGCCTTTTTATTGTTCCGAAGTCGTTTATATGCTCTACCTTCCAATAGATAACATTCGGCAACGAGGGCTTTGTTTCCCTTTACATGCTGTGCGTTGGCAGTGGCTTTCATGAATTGTTGCAAGGCGCGCTCATAACAACCATTGTCAAGATTGATGCGACCCAAGTTCTGGTTGGCCAAACATTGCTGATAATTATCATTGCTTTCAGTCGCTTGTTCGGCTGCAATGGCATTGCTCAATGCCTCTTTATATGCCCCTTGTTTATATTGATTTAGGCTTTTACAAAGCAGGGCCCGCGCGTAGAACTCAGGTTCGTTTTGTTGTTGATAGTATTGAATCAGCGTATCAATACGTTGGTTTGTTCCGAAGGAAAGTGGCTTTTTCAGGAATGTTTCACAATAGAGCAGGCTGTAATAGGCCTTATCTCCCATGGTCAAACATAAAGAATTACTTTCATTGAGCAGGTTAAATGCTGAGTCGGGAGCAATTCTTTGCAGACTGTCTATGTGCAAAAGGCGATTGTTGCGGGGCTGCTTCACCTGGCATCCCGCAACAAAGAAGATGAATATTAAACCAAAAAGGCAGTGCTTTTGCATCCTTTTAATTGAGCTTAAACATTACAGGTAGGTTGAATCGCACGCGTACTGGCTTGCCATTCTGCTTGCCTGGACTCCATTTAGGCATGCTTTTTACCACACGAACAGCCTCTTTATTTAATAAGGGATGCACAGAAAGGACAGGTTTTACATCACTGATGCTGCCATCTTTCTCAACGATGAATCTCACCGTTACGCGTCCTTGAATCCCTTCTTTCATTGCTTGTTCGGGATATTTAATGTTTTTCATGAGGTATTGCAGCATTGCTATTTGGCCTCCCGGAAATTGAGGCATCACTTCAACTACGTCAAACACCATATCGTTCTTTTTCGTTTGAGCCGTTGAAGTCATAAAACTGAAGAGCAGCACAAGCATCATCAGTGCCACCTTCAAACTCACATTCTTTCTTGTTTTTCATTTTTGTTTCAAATTAAAGGGTTTGTAATATAAACGTTTGTCATGACGATACAAAAAGTAGAAAAAAACCTTTTTGATTATCAAATAAAACGTTACACAGGTTTTACACAAAGCTTTAATTTTTATCCATAAATGGCGCAAACCTCGTATTTCATTGGTGTTCACGGTGTTATAATTTGGGTCGAATGGTGCTGTCTTTTGAATGGAATTGCCTGATGATTTGACTGATTTCTCCGTGTGAAATGCCTTTCTTTGAAAAAAAGGATATCCATGAATATGCGAAAACACCTCAATCATACTCCATCAAAAAGCGGACTATCATTGCAGTTGGTTTGCAATAATAGTCCGCTCTCTTTTTATGAGTTTTATCGTGTGAGAAGGCTTATTGTTCAAGCACTTTGAACTCAGCTCCGGTGGCAAAGTCTTGGCCGTTGTGTTCACTAAGCGCCATAAATCTGACGAAACGAGCCTTGACTGGCTTGCTAAGGAGAATGGATTTCTCCTTTCGGTTGTGCTCAAATGCACCCTCTGCAACAGGCTTACTCCAGGTCTTTCCATCGTTGCTGACAAGGATTCGATAGCCCTTGATGTTGCCATTATCGCTATCTTGTCTTGGCAGATAGGTGAAACCCTTGATGGTTTTTGTCTCTCCACAGTCAAAGTCAACCCAATGCGGATAGTTAGCTACCGTGACAGAGTACATCGTATGCCAGTAAGTGTCGGGATCTCCGTCTGTAAGAAGGGTGGCATCTCCCTCACCATTCTCCTGACTTGAAGCGAAAACAACTGAAAGAGGAATGCTCTCTATGCGTGAGAATGTTTGAGAAGCTTTCATCCAGTCATTGTTTTTGGTCCATGCAGTGATAGTTCCTCCATTGCGGAACTTAATCTTTCCGGTATATTTTACAGGCTTTTTCGCCGTATTTGTGGTATAGAAGATGTCCGCGTTTGGTGCATTTGCATCAATGGTAACATATCCCTTCGGCATCCCGCATAATGGTAAGTGGAGTCACTCCAGCGGCACTTACGTTGGCCTGTTGGGTGAGTTCCTGAGGCGCTTTCGTGTTTACGGGGCGGATGATATAGCCAAACGTGTGAGGCGTTGCCATCACTCGGTCTTGCATTAGCGGGCCACCTTGTCCGCAACTGTTACCTCCCAATCCCGTGATAGCCATGTCAAGATGCAGATAAGTGTGTTTCACTCTTGGGCAGTTCGTAGGGGTGATTGGCCATAGCAAGGGCGTTGTCAGACCATGGAAGGGCTGAAAAACTCATTCGGTCTTTGGCAATGAACAGCGCACCGGCACCGCTGTCATCGGTCAATGAAAGCCAGCGTGTGTCCTGATGATTGCCTGTATCCTGTGGTTTTGGGAACGGAACAAATTCATTTTCAACCTGATTTTGCTGATAGATACCCATCATCTGTCCAGTCTTTCGGTCGGGATAATTGTCTATTGGGCCACGTCCGTAGTAGGTGAGTGCGTGGAGTTGTTTCGGAATGCGCAGCGTATAACCGAGTTTTGCAAGTGTCAGCGTCGGCTTTATTACTGGTTATCGAGCTCTCACTTTCGATGCTTCCGTCAGGGAAAATGGTGTAAACCACCTGGCTATTGAAGTGGAAATCGTCTTTGCCGAAAGGCTTATCGTTAAAGGTTATCAGCTTTTTCCAGTTGGCATTGCCGCCTTCAAGGCGATAACCACATGGGAGCTTGCGAGGTGATGTTAAAGACAATCGAGATTGATCCGTTAGGATTGGTGTGCGTAGTATAGGCATTGCATTTGTGCAGAAGATTGTTTAGACCATTTGCATACCATGCATCATAAGCCCAATTATCATTGTTTACCCATGCGCGGAAAGCGTTTAGTTCAGGTCCGCAGCCATCAGCGATGATGGTTTTTCCCACCATATTGCAGGTTGTAAAGCGTGCCTTTGGCTAAATCAAACGTAGAGATGAAGCGGTCGCCCGACACGATGAGTCGGTTGTTGGCTGTTGATGTGCGCAGTTTTCCGCTTGCCGTGAGCACGGGGACGTGATGCTGCTGGCTGCACCGGCAGTTGCTCTTCAGCCTGTATGAAAGCCAGCCTTTGCCCAGGGTTTATCGTGTTTCAATCGATAGGTTACATGCAAAAGATACTCTTTGTTGGGGTCAAGGTTGGTGTTGAGGCCTTCAATCTGCAGCGTCTTATGCGTGCGTGGTGCAACCGTTCCAAGCGCAATGGTGCCCTTGTTTCACGTTCAAGCCGTCGGCAGTAAGGGTATAAGCCATCTCATAATCGCTGAGATTGTCTGCATAATAGTTCTTGTTGAAGACGTCCAACGTGGCAGTTTTTGCATCCTTCCAAGTTGTTTCGATATACTGATATACTTTCTTTACCTCGTAATATTGGGGTTTCGGCGTCTCATCTCCAAAGATAATACCATTCATAACAAATTGTCCGTCGTTGGGAGTATCCCCGAAATCGCCGCCATAAGCAGCGTAACGCTTGCCTTCTTTGGTATAGTTGTACATGCTTTGGTCTATCCAATCCCAGATGGCTCCACCCATAAAGTAGTTTGAAGACTCAATAGCTTTCCAATAATCAACAAGGTTTCCAACAGCATTTCCCATGGAATGAGCGTATTCAGAGATGTGGAAAGGGTATTTGATATTCATCTTTCCTTTCACTGCTTCGCGTGTCCATGCGATGCTGGGGTATTGATTTGAGCCCATGTCTACAATGTCGTTGTTGCGTTCATACTGCACAGGGCGCGACGCATCAAAGGCTTTCAGCGAGTCGTATGCCACAACAAAGTTCTTGCCCGGACCTGCTTCATTGCCTAAACTCCAAATCACAATGCTGGGCTGGTTAACTAACTGGTGGGCCATCGTCATCACTCGGTCGACGTGAGCAGGCTCAAACTCGGGAACATGTGAAAGCGATGCCTTGCCATAGAAATATTCATGACTCTCTATGTTGGCTTCACTCTCAAGATAGATGCCATATTTATTGCAGAGATAATAAAAGTAAGGATCGTTAGGATAGTGGGAAGTTCGGATGTGGTTGATGTTGGCTTGTTTCATGAGCATAATCTCATGTTCCATCTGTTCACGCGAAATCACCTTACCAGTCAAAGGATTTGTGTCGTGACGATTAACGCCTTTGAGCTTCAAAGCCTTACCATTGATGTAGTAATATCTGCCTGCCAAGCCGAATTCGTCTTGCTGAGCAGGAGTATCTTTGATTTCAACTGTGCGGAAACCTGTTTGGAAACTGATGGTCTCCACCACTTTTTTTGCCTTGCATCAATTCACCCACCAACACATAAACATTAGGTTCTTCGGCTGTCCATGGCGCCACATGGTTGACCGTAATGGTTTGGCGCAGCTCACTGTCAGCATTGCCATTGCAGGCGGTTTGAGCATTTTTGTCATTGAAAGTGCCCACCAACTCGTTGTCATCACTAAACACCTTGTTTTTATAAAGACTCCAACGGATAGATAAGTCCTTAGCCTTTTTGGTCGTAAGGTTTTGTAGTGTGGTGCTGAGTGCAATGGTTCCTTGTCCATTGTCGTAGGTAGGAATGGCCCCTAACATCGGCAATATGCACCTTCGGAGTAGCCGTAATGTTTACGTTTCTGAATATACCGGGCAGGCGAAACATGTCTTGTGCCTCAAGGAAACTACCGTCTGAAGAGCGATAAACCTCAACAGACACGTCGTTTTTGCCTGCATGTATATACTTGGTTACATCGAAACGTGCCGTGTTTCGAGAGTTCTTAGAGAATCCAACATATTGACCATTCACCCAAAGATAGAAGAATGAGTCTACACCGTCAAAGCTTAGGAACACCTCTTTGCCTTTCCAGTCGGCAGGAATATCAAAGTTTCGCTTGAAAGATCCTACCTCATTGCGGTATTCATAGGTAGTATAGTTCTTTGGAGGAACACGCATCACACCTTTCTTCCAGTCACCTGGTTCGATGTTATATTTGAAAATAACCCACTGGTTGACGTAGATGGGCACACCATATTTCAATGTTCCATCCTTTTGAATGCCTGCCATGTTCCAGCTTACAGGCACTTGAAGCAGGTCCCATTTACTGTCGTCATATCCTTTTTCAAAGAAGTTCTTGGGGCGTTCATCGGGATTCTTTGCGAAGTGGAAACGCCATTCGCCGTCAAGCGAGATATAGTCTCTGGCGTATTCGGGCAATACCTTTCTTGCATCATTCACCGAAGAAAATGATGAAAACAAGGCTCGAGCCGGAAGTTTATTGTATCCTAACAACTCGGGTGCCTGCCATTCGTTGCCTGTGGGAGCGCTTGCCTGGCCGTAAAGATAGCCACGTGTGGGCGTCTGGTCAGCCATGCTGGGAATCGCCATCAAGCTTGTTAGCAACAGTGCAATTACTTTTTGTGTATACATAATGGGTAAAAGGTTAGTGAATGATATTCTTTTTGGCCTTAGTATAGAAAGGCTTTTTTTGATATTCTATCTTGTTTTAGGGATGCAACATAAACAGACGGCGTGCAGGTTTACAACTCTTCATTTGCGAAATGAGGCGTTTGACACTGCAAAATGAGTGCTTTTAGTCCCTCAAATGGCTGCTTTTGTGCTTCAAAACGTGGGCTTTCTGTCACTAAACAAGGGATGCACGTGAAATGCATCCCCTTTTGAGACATTATGGATAGTTATTGTTCCTGTTGCGAATTACTCGGGACATCTCACTCCATCGACAAATGAAGGAACGCCATTGTCACCCCAACTGAAATAATAAGCATTGTAACCATTTCCCGTAAGGTCTGTTACAACCCAGTAGTTGCCCTGTTGCTGTGCCTCATTGAAGCGCCAATAAGCCACAAGGTCTTTTGAAGTTGGGTCGACCCAGCAAACATTATTCTTCAATTCGGCAGCTGTTCTGGCTGTTGCCCACACGCGAGCTTCGCACACCCAGCCTTCCATGAGGCGGTCGTCGGCAGCAGATTGCCCTATATAGAAGAGGTCGCTTTGACCATAAGCGTTTGCTAAGCTGATGGTATGTCGGCTGTCTGTGGTCTCACCTTGAAGCTCACCATTGATATAGATGTATTTCTTTCCTGTTTCACCATTATATACACATGCTAAATGTACCCATTTATCATTTGGCAAAACATCTCGTGAGCTCATGGCATTAGGGTCACCTAATTGCAGTCTCCAACCTGTTTTAGCACTTCCTGCAGTACGTAAGCAGAGGTTTTCTTCAAGTCCCATGACCGAATAACACCACTTAGTGCTGGATGAATTCATTTGTCTGAATCTGACACGTGCTTCAAACGTTACGCTCTTCATAGCGTGAGTATCAAACTTTCCGCTGTTATTACTGAAGTCCGCATAATAGTAACGCCATCCTCCTTCAAGGTTAGCTGCCTTGGTAATGATAACCTGATTGACGACCAAATAAATAGTACGTGAAGCCTCAATCACAGGGCATACTTGTTCCTGTTACACGGTCGATGCTCACTGGAAGAACGTAGGTTGTACCGAATTTCATCGCATCTCGGTCGATGATGCTCAGCTTTAGACCCGTTTCAGTCACGTGACTTCCTGACGCAATATGCAGGGTAGTGTTTTCTAATTTATAAGCAGCCTGGGGCAGAAGTTCATAGTTTTTGTTATGTGTTTTATTGAAAGACTCTACCAACTGAGGTTCGACCTTCATATCAATCGTAACATCACTATGTGTAGGTTCACTGGCTGCAACATTTACAGCGATAGCCGATGGAACATCATCAACGGTGAGTGTGGCTGTGACCTCTTTGCCTTGAGTGCCTACAATGTATAGTCCATCGTAGCTTTCAATACCCTCTTTGCATGCACTTATGAGCAATAAGGTCATAAGAATGGGTATAAGTCTAATAATATGTTTCATAATTTTTAATTCTTTTCTGTTAGTATCTATTCGGTTGTTACAATGTCAACGATGGTTTTGCATTATCTGAATGGCTTGGCGAGTGAACTTATAGTTAGGCCAATTGTAGTAATCATTCTCCATGTGGTATGTGCCACAGCCACCTTTTCGAGTAGCTTTCTTACCATTATATATAGGTAGGAATTCAGCCATACCCCTGAGAGAAGGTACATAGGTGCCATCTTCTAATCGATGTCTGACGCCACCTGTTGCCGCATTTGGACCTTCAAATGTCTCTGCAAAGATGTATTGTTCGGGCTTCCAACCACGAGATGCGGCACGATTGAAACGGCTTTGTAGGTTGGATGCACTTGAACTGTTGTAAGCTTGAACGACACCATAGTTGAAATATTCAGCCAATTCAGGTTTTACATCATAAGGAACGCCGTCGATGATGAGTAGATATTGCGTCCCACTTTTTGGGGCCAATGAACTCTCCTAACTTCTTAACGAAGATCTCCATGTTGTCTCGATAGTCTGGATAAACATAGGAAGGACCAACCAACGGACCCGTAAATGGGCCACCTGCAGGGTCTTGATAGCCTGGCTCATAGTCTAAATCGATGCCTTGATAACCATAAGCCTTCATGGTATCTACCAAAGAAACGGCGTAACGCTCAATGCCTTCGCGGGTGACTTGGTCTTTATTCTCACCGCCCATGAAGGCTTTTGGAATCTTATGGGCAAAGATTGTGAAGGTTACGCGCGTACCTTTTACTTTCTGAACATATTCAAGATCCTCTCTGTCATAAGTGCCGCTCCAAATAGAAATGATGTCAACACTGTCAGGGAACACTTCGGAGAGAGCCACGCATGTTGGCTGACTTTGTGTTCCAACCACCAAACCATCCAAAAAAGACTTCGTGGTCGTTGCGTTGTTTGTAAGCGCGAAGGTCTGCATAATATTGTTCACTTTTAGCCTCGGGTTTTACGATTTCCAAAGGTTCTACCTCTGTATTACATGAGGCAAGTGATATTGTTGCCACTGTAAAGGCTACAAATGATTTTTATTATATTCTTTGTATACATGTTGTACAATGTGTGATTTGAGAATGAATAAAAATATGAGTTGGACGAGATTAATGCTTATCCCACCAGAGCTTTGTGCCTCCAGTATCTTCTCCTCCAAGTAGTTTGATGGCTTTTTCTACCTCACCCATGTTGCCAGAATACTCGCTTGCAGGGAAGGGAATGCGTCGCACTTGTTCAGTGGTACTAACTTTTCCGTTGCTGAGATTATTCACAATAGGATAGATTTTGGGGTATCCTGTTCTGCGGAATTCACTCCATGCCTCTTGTCCTAATGGGTATATAGCAATCCATTTCTGAGTGATGATACGCTCAAGTTTTTTCTCTGATGTTGCATTGTCATCCCATGCAGGAGTAATATCCGAAGGAGCTTCAGCCGAAGGACTTCCATCTAATCCTTGATAAGCTGCGGGAGTGTTTGTACTTGCAAGATAGTTGTCAGCCTCTGCAGATAGTCCATATTGAGCAAATGAAGAGCGGATGCCTTTTTCATACAGTGTTTTTGCATCGCCACCCATGTTCCAACCCAACAGCGCGCCTTCTGCTCTGAGTAGCCAAATCTCTGCTGCGGTCATCCAAACATAAGGTGTACCACGCGTGATGGTAGGCATAGAGAGATAGGGGTCGCCTTGGAATTTGTTACCATTGCGTAGTCCATTGCGCAGTCCACGATAGTAACCATCTTCTGTAGTCTTAAAGAATTTAGGCAGACGAGGGTCTTCAAAGCCATTGAGATAGGCGTCCATAGAGGCTCCCATGCGGTCTTCGTTGTAGCCTTCTGGGCTATAAAGATTGTAGAAAGGATTAAAATAAGTGAACGACAGCGCATTGTTTGTCTGCATCTGTGCATTATCTTGATAATCTTCAAGCACGCCATAAGGATTATTTACAGCTTCCTCGGCTAAGGTTTTTGCATCATTATAGACTGCATGACAACGCATTGCTAAGCGAAGTTTGAGTGAATTGGCAAAGCGTATCCATTTCTTCAGGTCACTACCATAAATGAGATCGAACTTTGCTAAGGGCTTTTGTCCTTCATTCTGAGTATCGAAGCGTGTTAGAATAGCAATGGCATGATTGAGTTCTTGGAAGAAGCGTTTGTAGACAGTTTCTTGGGAATCATAAGGTACTGGATTCTGAAGACCAAAACGAGTATAAGGTATTGGGCCATAAATATCCGTTGTCTTGTGCATTGCTTCAACTTTAACCACTTCGCTGACAGCAAAGAGCACGCTGGCAGAATCTGTTTTATGACGAAGGTTTTCCCAGGTACTCATAAACTTGGTAAAGGCCACTGAGAACGGACGGTCTTTCCAAGCGTCGGGGAAAGCATAGGTGGTTCCATTATAACCGCCTTCCCAATTCTGGGTGCCGGCATAATATCCTGCATACATATTGCCTACAAGATCTTCGCAAAGCTGGAAGTCGTTCTGGTCTTCTGGGGCTACATGACGTTGCAACGAGGTTAGATAGGTACCCCAAAGGTTATCTTTGTTTAATTCTTTTGGAGCAATTTTGTCTGGGTCGTCATTCAGATTAGAATCTAAACAACTATTCATTGTTATGCAGAATACTGAGGATGTCAGTAATGTTATAATTATCTTTTTCATTATAGTATGGTTCTTGTTTTGGCAATTAGAAGTTCACTTTTACACTGAAGCCAATATTTCGCTGGCTGGGTGGCATGAAATAGTCAAAGCCCTGATAGTAAGTGCCGGTATTGGCAGTTAGTTCTGGGTCGAAAGGAGCTTTGTTATAGAGCATCAGTAGATTGTGTGCAGTAAGTGAGAGATTTACTTTTAGCTTGTTTGTAAACCATTTCTCGGGAAGATCATACGAAAGTGACATCTCGCGTAGTCGTACATTGGTTGCACTATAAGCATAATGTGCAAGCAGACCGGTGCGTCCTCCTGCCACAACGGCATAGTATTGTTCTGCATTTACCTTGCCATTGTTTACGTTGACTCCTCCTGCATCACGTGCGTCTGCAGTCTGTTTAGAAACTCCAAACTGGTCCATGAGCGCCTGTGTTGCTGAAACAACGACGCCACCTACACGTGCATCAATCATAAATCCGAACTCTATTCCTTTCCAAGCAAAGCTGTTGCGAAGGGATAAATTATAGCGGGGAGCTGCAGAACCCACCTTGATAAAGTCGTTATCATCCTTTTGCACATTGCCATCGACAAGGATATTGCCTTGATAGTCTTGTTTAAGTGTGTGGCATAGATGTCAGACATGGTACCTCCTTTGCGTAATATCATCTTATAGGATTCAGCAGAAGACACCTCAAACTCTGTTGGTGCTTTTACCGTAGTGTTTGTTGTGCGGTCGGTTACAAACTCTGGTAATAGCTCCTTAATCTTGTTACGGTTTAATGAGTAGATGAGGTTTGCGGTCCAATCAACAGGCCCAATCTTTTGGTTATAAGATGCACTGAGCTCAATACCCCAGTTATTCACCTTACCAGCATTCTCAAATGCATATTCATATCCAGAGCTTGGGGGAAGTTTATAGCGGAACAACTGGTTGTAAGTGTTGCTATTATAGTAGGTCGCTGCAATGTTTAATTTGTTTTCAAACAAGCGAAGATCCATACCCAATTCAAATGCTTTGGTCATTTCTGGTTTCAAATGATCGGCTGGGGTGTGTGCTTCGCTTACGGGATTACCATTAGATAGTGCAATGGCTTCACGTGTAAGATAAGGTGAAGGAGGATTACCTACCTGCGCATAACTGCCACGTAGTTTCCACAGAGAAACTATCTTCTTTGGAAGTGGCAATACTTCAGAAAGAAGAATAGATGCACCTACAGAAGGATAGAACACATAATCTTTGCTTGTGCCTAACAAAGTAGAGAAGTAGTCGATACGACCTGTTGCATCAGCAAATAGGAAATTGCGATAACCCACTTCTACCTTGCCATAGAACGATTGGGTTTGTGTGTGTAGATTCGAATAAACAGTACTGCTCTCTGATGGCGTCATGTTAGAGGGATGGAAGAAATTGGGCACACGTGTAAGGTTTCCTTCAAACACATGACTCTTATATTTCTCATCAAAATAGCTTCCACCAATGTTTGCTAAGAGTCTAACGTCTTCATTCAACTGCTTGTCTATGTTGACTAAGAAATCCAAATAGGTAGATGTATTCTTATCTTCTTGCGTCATCCAGTTGCCCGGTGGATTGGCAAATAGTCCATCTGTAGAGGCATATAGCTTGCGTTCGAAATCTGTATAAGCATTATCCATGCGCGCTCTGACTAAAATGTTCATCCATGATGTAATCTTCCACTTTGCAGAGAAACTGCCAATATAACGCTCTCGCTTTGTATCGAAGTTGTTACGATTAATAATCCAGAAGGGGTTTTGTATGCCAAGGCCTAAGTTTCCGTATGGCCAGTTCTGTGTCTTGAACTTACGTGTGGCATTATACATTTCATAAACGGCATAACGTTGAATGTCATCACTGGGTGGGAAAAGGTATATTGGAACCAAAGGATTATAATACATACCTTGGCCTATACCGTTTTTGGTGTTCTGTCTTACATAAAGTAGGCTAAAATCAAACTGTAATTTGTCTTTTAATGACATCCCATGAATTGCGGAAAGTGAAGTTATAGCGGTTGTATTTATTCTTGGGAATGATGCCGCCTGCATTCACAGAACCTATAGATATGTGGGTTTGATTGGTTTCACTACCTGTTGATAGTGCCACAGAATTCATGACATTGTAACCTGTATTGAAGAAATCGAGCGGATTATAGCTTGAGGGATGCTCCAACTTCTCACCCCAACTGGCAAACTCTCCTTCTTTACGACCATAAGTGTTTTGGAATTTTGGAGTCACAAATGGACTTGAGAAGGTTGTGTTGTTAGAGAAAGATACGCGTGGTTTGCCTACAGTTCCTTTCTTGGTTGTAATCAAGATTACACCATTTGCACCGCGGTTACCATATAGTGCAGCTGCTGAGGCACCGGTAAGTACTGACATGTTTTCGATGTCATCAGGGTTTATGTTGGAAATTCCATCGCCATCGGCAACTTCAACTGACTCATAAAAGTTGTCGCTTTGCTTTGTACGTAGGCCTTGCATGGGTATTCCGTCCAATACATATAACGCATTGTTTTTCACCAAAAAGTGATTTTTGTTCCACGCATTACGACACGAGATGAACCACCAACTCCTGAAGCATTCTGATTAATCGTAACGCCTGCAACCTTTCCTGCAAGTACATTGATGAAGTTAGCGTCTTTTGAATTTTCGTCACTTCGCTACCTTTAAGGTCTTGTACATTATAGGTAAGGGCCTTGGATTCACGCTTTATACCCAAAGCGGTTACAACGACTTCACTAAGTTGTTTCTTGTCCTCTTCCAATACTATCGTTAAAGGAGTCGCCGAATTAATCTTTATTGATTTTGTAACATACCCCACATAAGATACGTCAATGGTTGCATTTTCGGGCGCTTGAATGGTGAATTTTCCATCAATGTCGGTGATAGTACCGCCCTGTGCATTCTTAATTCTTATGCTCACGCCAATAAGTGGGTCGCCATGAGCATCTGTTACAGTACCAGTAATGGTTTTGCGCGTTGCTTGTTGCAATGCCATTGAATGAAGGTTAGTTGAACTTTTGGCCGTTGGACCCCACGCAATAGACGTGAAAGTTAAACAGGCCACTAATGCTGCCCTGTTTATTTGTGGCAGCAGTGCATAATTTTTTCTCTGCATTTTCCTGTTAGGTTAGTTGTTGTTGATAGAACAAAGGTTTTAGTCAGGTTGGTATTTGACATAAAGTTTTATTCTGTGTGCAAAAGATAATTAATATTTTCCGTAAAACCATACAAAGCAATCGGGAAAAAAATCATTGTATTTGATTTTGAGACCTTTTATGGCGAGTAAAAAAATTGTTTTTCTTCAAAGTCTAAAGTAAAATAGGGCATATAATCGTTGTTTATGGGTGTGTTTACGCTGTAATTTCAATGCTTTTTGTTGACTGAAATAAAATGATTTCTCGGTGTGAGTAATGAGGAGGAGGAAGATGAGGTAAAGTCCGTTATTTTCGTGCTCGTCTTCACCTTATATATATTATAGGTATATTTCTTTTAATGACATAACCCTAATTCTATAACGTAAAGTCATTCCCAAACTTTGTGAATTTTTCCTTAATTCCTTTCCCATTTCCACTCCAATTTTCTCCCATTTCTCAGTGAATGTTCAA
>BNJV01000030.1_pt1 | contig 70715 bp, 88 predicted proteins | sample 8540591 | NCBI WGS metagenome assembly BNJV01 (sample SAMD00202457, study PRJDB9452) | human saliva metagenome | host: Homo sapiens
CTTCATTTAAAATTTTTCCAACCTTCATTTTTATATATTCTCTTTTTAGTTTTCCATTCATCTGTAAAAAGCATTTAATAGCTTATTAGAATAAAAATTCAGGTTCTTCTAAAGTGTAATTTTCTTTAAAAAAATAAATTATCTAAAGTATTTTTAAAAATGAAGATATACCCTCATATTCTCCAAAAGTAGGAATTAAACTTCCACCATAAATTGGTTTTTAAAATTAGTTTTTAAGATTGCAAGTTGAATAGCTGTTATATCACTATATCCAAAAAAATTTCTTTTTACTTTTTCAATTTCATCAAAAATCTAAATATGGTAAAAGACTTCCTGAGTTATAGCCTCCTATCACAGGCATCATAATATCTATGTCCTTTATTCTTTACAAGATTCATCATTTCTTCTGCTCTTTCCTTTGCAGAAGCAGTTCTGTAACCTTGGTATACTCTATTTTTTTACCAAATTTCCTCCACTATTTCAAAACCCATATCTTCAAGCTGTTTCTTTGCAAATAAATATTTTTCTTCAAACCAGATATGAGCAGGGCTTTGATGGAGCATATACACCTATTACTTTCTTTTTCATTTTTTTATCTCCTCCTAAAAAAATAATTTATTAAATTTGATTGTATTACAACATCATAATTAAGTCAATATATAGTTTTTTTACCTAATTTTAATTTTTTTATGTTGTAAAATAGTAAAAAAATAATAGATAAAAAAAGCTTAAATTAAAGTATAATAAAAAGGAAAATTTGAATTTTATAGGTGGAAATTAAATGGAATATAAAATTATTAAAAACGATACTAACTATAATTTAGACGATTTAACAAAACTATTAAATACTTCATATTGGGCAAAAAGATAGAAAAAAAGGAAACTGTAAAGAAAAACAGTTGAAAACTCTCTATGTTATTTTTGCTTATGATAAAGATAAAAATAAATTAATTGGTTTTTGCAAGAGCAATAACAGACTATACTACAAATTATTATATATGTGATGTAATAGTAGATGAAGAATATAGAGGAGAAGGAATAGGAAAAATTAGTTGAAACATTGATAAATGACGAAGACTTATTACATGTAAGAGGTTTACTAATTACAAAAAGATGCTAAGAAATTTTATGAAAAATTTGGTTTTTATAATAAAGAAGATGTTATGCAAAAAGATAAGAAATAAATGGGGGTAGAAAATGAAGATAGCATTTTTAAGACCTAATTTAGGTGGGCAACGTTCAAATGATGCAATAGAACCTCTTGGTTTTTGCAGTTTTATCAGGACTTACAGATAGAAAAAAACATGAAGTCCTATTATTTGATGAGAGAATTGAAGATATTCCAATGGATTTAGAAGTCGATTTAGTTGTTATTACAACTTTTTACTTTAACAGCAAAAAGAGCCTATACTATAGCTGATAATTATAGGAAAAAGGTATCTATGTTGTTATAGGTGGATATCATGCCCTCACTTATGCCAGAAGAAGTTCAAGAATATGCAGACACTGTTTTTTTGTTGGGAAGTGCAGAAGGAAATTGGGAAAAGATTTTTAATTGAATTAGAAAATGGTCATCCTCAAAAAGTATATGAAGAAATTAAGTTGCCAGATATCAGTGAAGTTGTTTTACGATAGAAGTCTCATTTAAAGATAAAAAAAGTATTCCTTTGTTGTGCCTGTACAATTTGGTAGAGGCTGTATGCACCAATGTGAATTTTGTACTATAGGTTCTGTTCATAAGGGAGATTATGCTCACAGAAAAGTTGAACTTGTAATAGAAGAAATTAAAGAAATTTTTCAGAACTAATAAAAGAGCAAAGATTATATATTTTGTAGATGACAATATCTTTGCAAATAAAAAGAAAGCACTACACTTATTTAATGAATTAAAAATTAAAAGATAAAATGGGCTTGTCAAGGAAGTATTGATATTGCCAAAAGACGAGGACTTAGTTAAACTTATGTCTGAGTCAGGTTGCATCGAAATGCTTTTTAGGTTTTGAAAATATTAATATAATGAATATCAAAAAGATGAATAAAGAAAATCTAATTATGATTTTGACTATGAAAAATATCATAAGAATATTTAAAAACACAGAATTTTTAGTTCATGCAAGTTATGTTATAGGTTATGACTATGATACTAAAGGATTATTTCCAAGAAATTCTAGATTTCTCAAACAAGCACAAATTTTTCTTAGCAGGTTTCAATCCAGCTTTACCTATTCCAGGAACTCCTTTCTATGAAAGATTAAAGAATGAAGGAAGATTACTATATGATAAATGGTGGTTAGATGAAGACTTTAGATATGGAAAAAGCTGCCTTTACTCCACATAATATGACAGTGGAAGAATTTGAAGCAGGAATATTGAAATGTAAGATTGAATACAATACCCATAAAAATATATGGACTAGATTATTTGATAGTGCAGCAAACTTTAGACATGCTTTTGATATATCTAGCAGTTAATTATATAAATAGAAAAGAAATTTACAATAAAAAAAGGTATAAAATTATGAGAATAATGTTAGTTTTTAGCAAAGGATAATATATATAGATTTGACTCTCTTCATCAAAGAAAAATATTATCCACAAATTACCCTTATAACTTTGGAATCATTGATAGATAAAAATATAATGCAGAGATAGTTTTAGTAGATGAGGGTGTGGAAGAATATGATGCAAACTTCTTCAAAATATAGTGATGAAAAGTTCGATTTAATCTGTATATCAGCAGTAATCTCTGCTTCAAGAAGAGCAAAAGAAATCTCAAAGTTTTGGAAGGATAGGGGAGCATATACTCAAATAGGTGGACACTATGCTACTGTACTAAGTGATGAAGCTTTAGAATATTTTGACACTGTTATAAAAGGACCAGCTGAAATTGCCTTTCCTGCATTTATTAAAGACTTTGTGGAAGGAAAGCCTAAGAGAGAATATTTTGAATTAGTAGGAAATGATTTCGAGTATAAGCCATTGAATAGAAAGTTACTTACAAATAAGAAATACTATAAATCTTTTGGTACTATAGTAGCAAACAATGGTTGCCCTAACAAATGTACCTACTGCTCAGTCACTAAAATGTATAGTGGAAAGAATCAATTAAAAAAATATAGACTTTGTTGTAAGTGAAATAAAAGGCAAACAAACATAAAAAGTGGGTATTCTATGATCCAAACTTCCTAGCTGATAAAAGTTATGCAAATCAATTTAATGAATGAGCTAAAAAAATTAAAAATAAAATGGACAGCCTCAGCAACAATCAATATCGGAAATGATATAAAAATGTTACAATTAATGAAAGAAGCAGGTTGCATTGGCTTGGTTATTGGCTTAGAAAGCTTCATACAAGAAAACTTAAATGGAGTTAATAAAGGATTTAATAATGTAAAAGAATACAAAAGATTGGTAAGTACTATACAATCTTATGGTATATCTGTCCTATCAACTTTAATGATAGGTATGGAAACTGATACAGTAGAATCTATAAGACAGATACCTGATATAATAGAAGAAATTGGAGTAGATGTACCAAGATATAATATTCTGACTCCATATCCTGGAACTCCTTTCTATGAACAATTAAAAAGCTGAGAATAGACTGCTTACAACTGACTGGTATTACTACGATACTGAAACAGTTGTATTTCAACCTAAGAATATGAGTCCTGCAACTTTGCAAGAAGAATTCTATAAGTTGTGGCAAGATACATTCACTTATAAAAAGAATTTTTTTAAAAAGATTAAAAAAACTTCAAAGAACAAAGGACTAAAGTTAATACTAGAAATTTTTTTCAAGACAACATGCTAAGAAATTTAAAAAAAGTATGGCAAACTAGATTTCATAAATTAAAAAAATTTTTAGATTGGATAGTAAAAACAGTGAACTTGCATCTAAATTTTTAGATAAAAATCAAATAGAATGAGCTGAGTAATTGTCGGCGTGTCTGAAGCCAACTTGTTGGCAAGTTTTTGCCGAAATTACAGCGAATTCTTGATTTTTATCGTTAAGAAATTTAGCTAGCAATGAACTGTTTTTACTAGAAAATAACTTTATTTTTTAATTTAAAAATATAAGGTAAGGTAGGAGATATATTTTGAAAATTACATTTATATTACCAGCTATTGGTAAAAAGAAAGGTCAAAGATATATAAAAACTTGGAAGCATATGGAGCCTTTAATGATAGCAGTTTTAAAATCTTTGACTCCCAACGATATAGAAACAAACTTCATGGACGATAGAAATGAATTGATAAATTACGATGAAAAAACAGATTTAGTCGTTATTTCTGTTGAAACATATACTGCTAAAAGAGCCTATGAAATAGCTAAAAAATTTAGAGAAAAAGGAATAAAAGTTCTTGCTGGAGGATATCACCCAACTGTTGAGCCAGAAGAATGTTTGGAGAATTTTGATTCAATAATAGTGGGAAATGCAGAAAATGTTTGGCTAAAGATGTTAGAGGATTGCAAAAATAATAATTTACAAGAGAAATACTTTGGTACAAGCACATCTTTTGCTATGCCAGATAGAAGTATTTACAAAGATAGAAAATACTCACCTTTGGCACTTATTGAGACAGGTAGAGGTTGTAATTTTAGTTGTGAGTTCTGTGCTATACACTCATATTATGAGAAAAAATACTATCGTAGACCTGTGGAAGAAGTGGTACAGGATATTAAAAATTCAGGTAAGAAATATGTATTTTTTTCATAGATGATAACTTTGTTAGCTGACCATAATTATGCCTTAGAAATCTGTAAGGGCTATAGCTCCACTTAAGATTAAATGGGTAACTCAAGGTGCAAATTACTATGGCAAAAAAATGATGAGCTACTTTATTGGATGAAGAAAAGTGGTTGTAAAATGGTCCTTATAGGTTATGAATCCATGAATCCTAATATTCTAAAAAGATATGGGTAAAAGGCTGGAGAAGTTCAGTAGGTGAGATAAACGAGCTTACTAATAAAATTCATAGCTATGGAATAGGAATTTATGCAACTTTTGTTTTTTTGGTTTTGGTGATGATAGCCAAGAAGTTTTTTTGATGAAACAGTTAAATTTGCAAAAAAACATTCATTTTTTTCTTCGCAGCCTTCAATCACTTAGTGCCTTTCCCTAAGACAGGTGTGTATAAGAGATTGAAAGAAGAAAAAGACTTTTAAGTGATAAATGGTGGCTAGATTCAAGATACCCTTATGGTAGAATTTCATTTTTTTACCTTTGGATCAAAACCCCAGATGAACTATCAAAAAAATGTGCCAATGCTAGAAAGAAATTCTTTGAATGGGGATCTATTTTGAAAAAGAGTCCCTTGTTCAATTCAAACGTAGCTTTGATCTAGGAATGTTCTTCATCTTCTTGACACAAAACTTTAACTTAAAAACGAAGTTTTTAGAAAAATACGATTTACCTTATGCTGATAATTTAGATGAAATGCCAAAATAGTTTTATCATATGAAAGGAGAAATAATGAATAACTCAATAGATAGTATAGCTCTTAGACATTTAAATGGAATATATATAGCTAAAAAAACACAGATAATAATATCAATGAGACATTGAGTATGGCAGAGCTTGCGACTCTAATAAAAAGTTTGAAGGCTATGGCTATATTTTTCAGTAAAGAACTTGCTATTGCTATTTCAAAAGAAGAAAAGAAATACAATAATTAATAAATTGAAAGCTGTTATAGAAGTAATTGAAGATTTTAAATCAGATAAAAAAATTACACTGTATTTTTACAAAAATTTTCCTGATGAAGTTATAGATATGAATGAAACAGAACTATATATAAATCAGATTCTTCACTATTGGTTTGGATATTTACCAAAGCAATAATGAAAAATATCACAAAGGGAGAGGTTGAACCCTCTAAGTTAGTTAAAAGCAAGAGAATTAAATTTAGTTGATGACGAGATGATAGAAAAACTATTTGTGGACTTGTTATCTAGCAATGTAACTCTTTCAGCCCAATATTTAGATGATGTCTGTATTTTTAACTGATACTAAATCAATAAAAAGAATTAGAAAAAAATATGGAATATATCCAAATGAAAGAAACTCTTACAACTGTTTCAAACTATATATTGCAAAAAGAAGGAGTTTTAGTAGGTGATTTTAAAAACAGCAACAGATATTTTTAAGGCTGATAGCAAAAGATATCTGAGTACCGAATTAAATAATAAAGCATATACATTTTTGCATATTTTTTTCAAGAACTGTGTTAAGTCAACTAATGAATAAGCTTGAAAACTTTAAAAAAATATTATGCCAGATGTTAAAAAGATATTCTAAGCCTTGGCATAGTTTCTTTAAGCTTTTATGCTAAAAAGATTAACTTTAATAAATACCCTAAGGTAAGAAATGCTGTGGATATGCTGTTTGGAGATATTTCATATATGACTGAAAGAGGAAAAAAATCAATGAACAAATTAACAGACTTCCTACTATGTCAGAAGAAGAATTAGATAATTTTGTTAAAGAATATACAGTTTTCTATGGAGACTATATAAGAGAAATTTTTATCTTTACTGAATAAAAGCTAATGAAAAATCAATATGAAAAATTATTGCTAGGTTTAGAAAATTGTGTAACTAAGGTTAATACAAGAATATTATTTCAATTGTATGATAGAATTATAAATTTACAGGCTAAGAATAAAAGCACTCTAATTTAGTAAATAGAAAGGAAAAATGGAGAAGATTAAAAGAAAGTATTAAGCTATTATATGGTAAAACAAAACAATTTAAAAGCTAATTATGAAAGCATTCCTCGTCTAGTGAAATAGTAAAGGGAAAATGGAGAATACTAAAAAGAAAGTATTAAGCTGTCTGATGACTTATTAAATAGAGTTCTACAAATTGTAGAAAGATGGAATAAAAAAATACAATTAAAAAGAGAAAGAAAAATCTAGGAAAAGTTTTATATTGATGAAGACTATAAGAATATTATGTTGACTACAAGTGAAAAAGATAGCAATGTAAGTTTAAGACCTATGACAAGAGGTTCAAGAATAAAGTTTAATCCTAATGCAGAAGTTTTAAGATTTTTGTTGCTTGGAAAAAAATTTAGATGAGAAAACTTTAAAAGAATTAAATGCTTATTCTGATAGAGTAGATGTAGATTTATCAGCACTTACTTTTGATGCAAAACTTAGAATTTAATGATGTTGTAGCCTACTATAATCAAAAGAAATCTAGTTTTGCTTTTAGTGGAGACATTACTGATGCACCAGAGGGAGCATTAGAATATATTGATGTTTTTGATTTAGAAAGACTAAAGAAAAAAAGGAGATAGATATGTCTTAGTGCAAATTCGTTCGTACAATGGCTATACATTCAAAGAAATAAATAGTGTTTATGCTGGTGTAATGGAATTAACTTCTAAGGAAGCCAAAAGAAAAAGAAAAAAATATGTATAGTACTGCAATTACAGAAGGCTTTCAAATTGTATCTTCTGAGAGAACAACTAATACAATTTTTAGTTGATTTAGAAAAATTTGAATATATTTGGTTAGATACAAATATAGCAAGCTATATGTTAGGTGTTATGTATGGAAATGCTTTTAAGTAATGAAGAAATACCTTATTTAAAATGATTTGCTAAGATATTTCTCAAGAAAAACAATATGTTACTATGTATGACTTATTAAAATTAAATGCTGATGCTAGAGGAGTTTTAACAAAAAGATAAGAAAAGAAGCAGATATTATATTTGAAAAAGTGGATAATAAAAACAATTTAGCACTTGCTGATATTTTTAAGCAATTACCTTTAATTTGTTCTTGTGAAAAAGATATATTTTATGTTAGAATAGATTAGAGGTTTTGCTGTTCAAAAGTTATTCCTACTTTATTATTGAAAGAGGGAGGAAAGACTTCGAGTCCCTCCATTAACTTGAGTAACACACACAGCAAATGATACTCTATTTTTTTATTTATCCATCTATCTTGAAACCAATACCATTGTTCTGGCTTATTTAAGATAATCTTCTCGTAAACTTTTTAGAAGTTTATCTGTTAAATCGCTTTCATTAGTATAATTTTCAGGATGAATAATTTCATCAATATAGATATTACAGATATTATTGTTGTCCACTTCATTATAAATGACAATAATAGGTAATTTCTCTCTCATAGAAAAAGAATGCTGTAAAACCTGAAGCTGTTGTCGGTAAATTAAAAAGTTTACTTTCTCTCCATTGGGTTTTCTAACATCATTTAACATAATAAAGAAACCTTTAGATTTCTTATGCTTTAAAAAGTAATTTAATATTTTTGTTCTGTGAAAGAAAGCATATTTTTCTTAAATCTAATTTTATTCATATAGGTTTCAATAAATCTATTGGGAACAGGTCTTATAATTATAAACATCTGTTCATCTATGATGGGATACATACTCATATGAAAGAAACCATAATGTAATGTTGCTAAAACTATTCTATCATTAGTTTCTTTTAATTTTCTCTAATAGTTCTATATTGTGAATAACAGGTGGATACTTTCTCAACATATTCATATATCCAAAAAGGTAACAAGAAAAGACTTTCATAGTATTTTTATATGATTTTATAGCTATATCTTTGATCTGTTTATCTGTAAAATTATAGTTATATTGTTCGTTTAAGATTAAATTTAGATTTCTCAATGATAACTTTCTACCTTTTTGGAATCAAGTAATATAAAAATAAACCTAGAAATTCAGAAAATTTTAATTTGATTTTACTAGGTAAAATTTTAAAAAAATAGATATAAATATTAAAAAAATATAAGATAGATTATAAAAATCAAATATTAGTTTCAATATTATCACAACCTTAGAAATTAGTTTTAATAAGAAAATAAATGAGTAGCGAATGTAAAATTTTTAGATGAAAAAAATCAAATAGAATGAGCCGAGTAATTGTCGGCGTGTTTGAAGCCAACTTGTTGGCAAGTTTTTGCCGAAATTACAGCGAATTCTTGATTTTTATCGTTAAAAAAATTTTACTCAGCAACGAATTATTTTTCTTATTAAAGAAGTTATGGAATTATTATAACATAAAGAGGGAATATGATAAATAAAAGTAAAAATTAGGAATAAAACAATCTATATTTATTTAAAAATAATAATGATGATTACTTGTTGCTTGATACTGCTTTTGCCTTGCAAAAAGAAGATGATAATTTTAGATGAAATCAATAAACTTATTGGTGACTACAATAAAATTAAAAGTAATAGTGATTACTCACTCTCATTCTGACCATATTGGAAATTTAAAATTATTATTAGATAAAATAAAAAGAGAAGACAAAAATTGTAATAGCACATAACAATGCTAAAGAGATATTATGCTTACAGGAGAAAAAGTAATTCCCAATGGTTTCTATAAATTTTCAAAATATATTTCTAAAAAAATTAAAAAGCCAAGTCTTCAGGAAATTTTCAAAAAGGCTTTTGAAAAACCTGACAGAAGAATACTTCAAATACGTAAACTTTTTAGATTTTTAAAGATTATGAAGAATTTTCTTTAAATAAATATGGTTTTGAGAATTTAAAAATTAATCTACACTCCAGGACATTCAAAGGATTCGATTTCTCTTGTCTACAATGATGATTACTTGTTCTGTGGAGATATGGTTCAAAAATCTATGCTTTAAATATCCTCTGATACCACTTTTTGGAGATGATATTGAAGAATTGATAAATTCTTGGAAAAAGCCATAGAAAAAGGCTACTCTAGGTTTTATCCTGCTACTTCTAAAAGCTATATCTTTAAGAGAAAATTTAATCAAAAAAATTGGAGAAATATGAATAAGATAGAATTTAAAATTATAAGAGGAAACGAGAGAAGTGAAGAAATAAGTGAAATTCTAAATGAAGAAGATATGGAAAGTTCCATACAAATTAAATATATAAAATATCCTAATCTTTTTGAATCGTTGAAATTAGATGGAGTAAGAGAACCACTTATTGTCCCTGGAATAGACACTACAAATAATAAAATGGTTGGTTTAGGTGCTTGTACCGTATTTGAAGATAATATCGCTTACTTAAATTCTTTTTAGAATAAGGACAGAATACAGAAACAAGGTTAATTTTTGGAAATGGCTACAAAAAGATTATAGAAGAGTTAGAAAAAGAAGGGATAGACACAATTATCACAACTATTTTTAGATGATAATAAGATGGCGAAAAGGAAATACTTACAAAACAAAGAAGAAATATGCCAATCTATGAGTTCTATAAAAATATAACTTTCTATAGCATAAAAAAATATTAAGAAAAATAGCCTAATTATAGATGATTTACATATAACAGAATATAAGAATTTTTAGAATAGAAATTAAAAAAATAAGACAAATAAAAAAATATTTTGTTGAAGACTACAAAGGCATATATAAATTTTTTTATATAAGATGAGAAAAAGTTATCTCTTTCTTTGGTTATCCTGAATTGCCAGAGAAAAATACTGAAATGAAATTTCTATATGTCGATATAATTGCAAAAGATGATGACTATAGTAATACTTTGGAAGCTATAAAACATTTACAAAGTATGGGTTGTTCTTGTGATTTCTTTATGGTAGGTACTTATGAAAATTCATCATTAGATATACAACTAAAGAAAATTAAATCTTTTTAAATATAAAAAGTAAACTCTATAAAGTATATTATGGAGAAGATGAAAAATAAGGAAAAAGATATAAGATTCAAATTTTGGAACTTGTAAAAGAGGTGAAATTAAATGGAGCTAAAAGGGTGATATAGTTAAAATCAATGAAATTTCACAGAGTGAAATAGAAGAAATGTATATTTTAATGACCGAGTTTTACAATGATGTTGAAAAAAAGATGTATTTTTAAAAGATTTAAAAAGAAAAAGATTATTGTATTATTTTTGAAAAGATGATAAAAATAAAGTAAAAAGGTTTTTTTCAACTCAAAAAGATAATGAACTTTTACTTTAGGAGATGAAGAAATATATGGAGTATTTTCAGGTGACACAATAATAGATAAAGAAAATTGGGGAAACTTAACTCTATTTAAAGTTTTTTGCTAATTTCTTCTTTTCCCTTTGGAGAAAAACACAAGAATTTCTATTGGTTTTTAATAGTGAAAGGCTACAAAGACTTATAAATTTCTTCCAACTTTCTATAAAGAATTTTTATCCCAATTATAAGGCTGAAACTCCTGAGAAATTTAAAAAAATATAATGGATCTCTTTGGTGAAATTAAATATCCAAATGAATATAACAAAGAAAATGGAGTAATAGAGTACAAAGGAATAAAAAGGACTCATTGAAAAAGGAGTTGCTGATATAACTGAAAAAGAGTTAAAAAGATAAAAAAATGTTCAATTCTTTTTAGAAAATAATCCTAATTATGAAAAAGGGAACGATTTAGTTTGTATCACTTCTTTAAAAATTGAAAATCTAAAAAGAAAAGACATTAAAAATTTTATTCACTTAATTTATTGAAAAAAATAGTTCGTTACTATACCAGATTTTCTTTTTAATATATAAACTGCCTGATAGATATTGAGTGTCTCGTGAGCTCCGAAATGCTCACTCAACAATAATGGACATCGCAAGCAGTTTTAAAAAAAACTTAAAAATGCAATTTTTAACTATTTTTTCAATGAAATCATTCTAAAATCGGAAGGAAAGTCTATGTTATCAAAACTTTATCTTTATATTGTTCATAGTATATTTTTACTTTTCTACAAAAAGAGTATAGAAAATATATGAATAGTAGAAATATTTTTAGAGATACAAGAAAATAAATTAAAAACAGATTTTTAGAAAACAACAAGAATTCTCTTTATGGGAAAAAAATATAATTTCAATGAGATAAAAACTATTGAAGATTTTTCAGAGAAGTTCCACTTACAACATATGAAGATTATCTACCCTATATAGAAAAAAATAAAGAATGGCGAAGAGCATATACTGACTTATGAGAAAGTTAAGATGTTTGAGTTAACAAGTGGTTCAACTTCTGCAAGTAAGTTAATACCTTATACTGATAGTTTAAAAAAAGAGTTTCAAGCTGGTATAAAAAGTTTGGTTGTATTCACTATATAAAAAAATATCCTAGCTTAAAATTTGGAAAAAGTTATTGGAGTATCACTCCTAAAATAGATTTTTCAACATAAAGAAAAAAATCTCTTATTCCCATAGGCTTTTGAAGAAGATAGTGAGTATTTTGGAGTTTTGAAAAACATCTGATAGACTCTATCTTTGTAAATCCTAAGGACATTAAAAAAATGAAAAAGATATGGATAGATTTTTATTTCAAAACTCTTTCAGCCCTTGTGGCAGAAGAAAATATTAGACTTTTTTCTTTTTGGAGTCCTAGTTTACTACTTTTTGTTAATAGAATATTTAGAAAAAGAATTCTGAAAAAGATTTTAAAATCTCTTAAGAAAAAGAAGAGAAGAAGTAAAAAATATATAGAAAGCAAAGAATATCATAAAATTTGGAAAAATCTAATCCTTATAAGTTGCTGGGGAGACAGTAATTCAACTGAATATCTAAAAAAAGATACAAGAGACTCTTTCCCTAATACAATAATTCAGGAAAAAGGTTTACTTGCAACAGAAGGATTTATTTCATTTCCTGATGCTGAGAAAAATCTTTCTAAACTAAGTTTTCTATTCACATTTTTTTGAATTTCTATCTTTAGATGATAATAAAATTTATAATATTTCAGAAATTGAAGCCAATAAAAAAATACGAGCTTATTATTACAACTTCTGGAGGTCTATATAGATATTGTATAGGGTGATATCATAGAGGTAATTTCCATTGAAAATAATGTTCCCTACATAAAAATTTGTTGGAAGAAAAGGGGCAGTATCTGATTTGTTTGGTGAGAAAACTAGAGGAAAGTTTTTTGAAAAAAATATAATCCAAACTTACAAACAAAAATAGATTTCTATATGTTTGCACCTAATAGAAATCACTATATACTTTTTATAAAAAAACTGATAGAAAAATAGATGTTGAAGATTTAGAAAATAAATTAAGAGAAAATTTTTCACTATGATTATTGCAGAAAATTAGGGCAATTAAAAAGCAATAAAAAGTATTTACATTAACTGGTCAACCTGAAAAAGAATATATACAGGCTTGTCAAAATAAAAAAATCAAAAATTAGGAAATATCAAAATGATAGCTCTTTCAAAAAGAAAGTGGCTGGGAGAATATCTTCAGTGGATATTTTTCAAGAAAGTGAGGACAAATGAAGATAGCTTTTTTTAGCACCTGCTGGTGCAATGCACCGTTTTAATGGAAGTTTTTGGAAAAAGTCTCCATTATGCACCATTAACATTAACAACTCTGGCAGCATTAATTCCTGAAAGTTTAAATGCTGAAGCAAAAAAATCTATGATGAAACTATTGAGAAAATTCCTTTGGATTTAGAAGCTGATATTATTGTTATGACTTCTATCACAGGAACATCTCAAAGATGTTATGCCTATGCAGATTATTTTTAGACAAAGAGGTATCACTGTTGTTTTTAGGTGGAGTTCATCCATCACTTATGCCAGAAGAAGCCTCTCAACATGCAGATGTTGTAATGGTAGGATTTGCTGAACAAACTTTTTCCACAAATGCTTTTTAGATTTTTAAAAATGGAAGTTTAAAAAGAATGTATATTCAAGATAAGGAGTTTAATTTAGATAATAAGGTAATTCCTAGAAGAGAGCTTTTACAAAAAGATAAATATATTACAACGGCAACTGTTGAAGTTGTTAGAGGTTGTTCATTACCTTGCACTTTCTGTGCCTATCCAACTGCCTTTGGAAGAAAAATATATAAGAGACCTATAAAGGAAGTCTTGTCTGAGATTGAAATGTTCTCTGAAAAAGATTATCCTCTTCCCTGATGTAAATCTAATCGCTGATAGAGAATATGCAATGAGACTTTTTTAAAAGAAATGAAATCTTTAAATAAATATTGGATGGGACTTGTAACTTCTTCTGTGGGTATAGATGAAAATATGATTAAGACTTTTGCTGACAGTGGTTGTAAAGGTTTGTTGATAGGTTTTGAATCTATCACTCAGGAATCTCAAAGCTATATCAATAAAGGTATAAACAAGGTTGCTGATTATGCTGAACTTATGAAAAAACTTCATGACTATGGAATTTTAGTACAAGGTTGTTTCGCCTTTGGAAGTGATGAAGAAGATACTTCTGTATTTGAAAGAACTGTTGAAGCTGTTGTTAAAGCTAAGATTGACTTACCTAGATACAGTATTCTAACTCCTTTCCCTAAAACACAATTCTATGCTCAACTTGAAGCAGAAAACAGAATATTTGAAAAGAATTGGGCTATGTATGATGTGGAACACTGTGTATTTACACCTAAAAAAATGACAGTTGAGGAATTAGAAAAAGGTACTGCTTGGGCTTGGAGAGAAACATATAGTATGAAGAATATTTTTTTAAAAGATTAGCTCCATTTCACTCATAGTCCTTGGATATCTTTACCTTTTAAACATAGCATATAGAAAATATGCTGATAAATATGAACATTTCACAAGGGAAGTTATGTGTGATAACTCTGATATACCCCTTAATATTTGAAAAATAATAAAGAATTAGAAAGAAGTGAAAATATGAAAATAGATAAAATAGCAATATTAAATGATATTTCTTCAGATAATATAAATCTAATTAATTTCTTAGATACATTTGCTAAATTTTTCTCAAAACACAGAAGATATTGAAGAATTTGTATATTTGAATGAAAATATATCTCAAAGTTTTTTTAAGCTAACAAAAGTTGAAAAAGAAAAGACTTAGAAGATATTTTTAGATATTCTTAAACTTATTAAAGATAAATCTAAAAAAAGAAGATTTAGATATATATGCTGAGGAAGTTGAAAGAGGAATTAATGAAGTAAATTGGCTTATTGAAGAAAAATCTTTATCAAAAATATTTTTTTCAAGAATTTGACAACAAAAATATCTTGAATAAAAATTCCATAGTGAATGAACTATATAAAGATGAAGATGTTTCTCAAAAGTCAGTATTTAATAAAAACTTTTTTTCAAATAAACTATGGAAAGAATTAGATGAAGAAACCATTGTTAATTTTTTTAAATGGACTAGATTTTTTTACTATTTAAGTAATGAAGCATATTTTTTCATTCTTCCTGCTTGCATCAGATATGGTCTTGAAAAATTTGAGGATAATGAACAACTAGACTATTTAACATTCTTTTTATCTGATAAAGAAAGAGTAAAAATGCTAATGAGAAAATTAAAATATTAGTTGTTTCTTATCTAAATTTATTAAAGAAATTAAAATTTTTCAGGCTATTTTTGGAAAAAGAAGAAAAAGAATGCTTGGAATTATGGAAATAAAACCTCTAACAATTAATATAAAAAAAGTAGGAGTTGTTGCAGCAACTCCCACATAAAAAGCTTAATAAGCTTTTTTTAGATAATAGTAAAAATAACTATTATCAGTACGATAAAAAGAATCAACCTTTCCACCTCCTTTTAAGAAAGTTTCAAGGAGAAAAAAATGGCAAATAAATTATAACATTGACAATGTAAAAAAATAAAGACTATAATAAAGATACGATAAAAAGAATTATAAAAATGGTAAAAAGAGCTACTAATTGCAGTTAGTAGCTCTTTTTATTTATTTATTTAATATTCTTTTTAATTCTGTTGCAACAAATTCAACATGTGATCTCTATTATAACTTGTACTGCTTCTTTTTGAAGGTTTTAAAAGACCTGGAACTAATTTCTTTATTTCAGCATCTTGAATTTTGTCACTGTCTTTAACTTTTTAATCTAAGTCTTGTTGTACAGTTGTCAACTTCAACTATGTTGTCTGCTCCACCTAAGTAAGTTGCTAGGCTTTCAGCTAATGCAGTATTAGAAGTATTTATTCTTACAGCTTCTGCTTTTTTTCTTCTTCACTTTCTTCTCTACCTGGAGTTTTTAAATTGAAAGCTTTTATAACAAATAAGAAAACAAAGTAGTAAATTACGAAGAAAATTAAACCTAAAACTATTAACATAAATGGGTTATGAGCATTAGGGTTTCTTAAAGATAAGAAGAAGTCAATAAATCCTCCTGAGAAACTGAATCCTGCCATCCAGTTAAATGATGCTGCTAAGAATAGAGCAAGTCCTGTTAATAATGCATGCACTAGATATAAAAGTGGTGCAACAAAACATGAATGCGAATTCTATTGGTTCAGTAACTCCCTGTTAAGAAACTTGTAAATCCTGCTGCTACCATTATTGAAACTATTTTTAGCTCTATTTTTCTGGTTTAGAAGTTTGTATAAATGCTAAACAAGCTCCTAAAAAGTCCAAACATCATTATTGGGAAGAATCCTAGCTTGATACATTCCAACATGATATGTTCCTTGTAATATTTCTGGTAAGTCTGCATAAGCCATTTCTGAGTGCTCCCCAGAATCTTCCTATATCATTTATTCCCGCAACATTAAACCAGAAAACTGAGTTTACTGCATGGTGTAATCCTACAGGAATCAATAATCTGTTAAAGAATCCGTAGATACCTGCTCCAATTGGTCCTAATTTAGCAATACTTGTACCAAAAGTTACTAAAGCTCCAAATATAGCTGGCTATATGTAAGTTAAGATGAAAGATACTATTATCATAACAACTGATGTTATAATAGGAACAAATCTCTTTCCACTAAAGAAAGCTAAGAATTTAGGTAATTCAGTCTTATGGAACTTATTATATAATTCCCCTGATATAACCCCACAAAGTATTCCAATAAATTGGTTATTTACCTTTCCAAAAGCTGCATGAACTTGTTCAGGATCTATTCCCATTATTTGTGCAACTGCACCTTTAGATAACAATGTTGTTACAATTTCAAAAGCAACCAATCCAGCAAGTGCTGCTGCTCCATCTTTATCCTTTGAAATACCATAAGCAACCCCAACTGCAAATAGTATTGGCATATTATCTATTACTGCTGCTCCTGCTTTTATTAAGAAAGCTGCTAATTGACTGTTTGCCCCCCATCCAGTTGGATCTATCCAGTAACCTAATCCTAGCATTATTGCTGCTGCTGGTAAAACGGCAACTGGAACCATAAGTGCTTTACCTATTTTTTGCAAATAACTAAACATAAACTCTCCTCCTTTTTATTTTTAAAAACGATTATAAACTAATTATATCATATTATATTTTAAAGTCAATATCTTTTTTGTGCTTTTTATAGATTTGATTCAAAAATATTCTATTTTTGAATTATAAATAAACAAAAAAATTAAAGAAAATTTCTCTTTGTTTCTCTTGAAACATAATATATAATAGAACTAAAAAGAAAAAGATGTGAGAGGATATGGAAAAAAATTAAAAACTATAAAAAGAGAATGCTCTGTAGAATTTGAAGAAAAATCAAAATTTATTGCCTCTGTCAAACCTGTTTTTCAAAAGAAGAAGCAGAGGAATATATAAATTATATTAAGAGTCTCCACCCAAATGCAACTCATAATTGTTCTGCTTATAAAATAAATAATAAAAGGCTTAGAATTTTTTTAAAGTTGACGATGATGGTGAGCCAAGTGGAACAGCTGGTAAACCTATGGGTGATATTATAAATTATATGGAAGTAACTAATTTAGTTGTTATTGCTACTAGATATTTTTGGTGGAATTAAATTAGGTGCTGGTGGTCTGGTTAGAAATTACGCTAAGACTGCTAAACTTGGAATAACTGAAGCAGAAATTATAGATTTTGTTAACAAAGTTGACTTACTTTTTGAAATTCCTTATGAAAAAAATTAGGAGAAATAGAAAAGTTATTAAAAAGATTATGAAGCTGAAGTTATAGATAAGTCATTTTTAGAAAAAGATAATTTTTTTAAAGTTAGAATAAATGAGGAATTTCTAACTAATTTAGAAAACTATCCGTATGTAAACTTAATAAATTTATAAATAAAAAGTAAAAAAATAGTTCATTACTGAGTAAATTTCTTAACAATAAAATTTACATTCGTAACTCACTTATTTTTTTACTTTTTAAATTAAGATTATGTCTTGTAACAACCCCTTAATATTGTAGTGAACCACTCCCACTTATAGAAGTGGGAGCTTCTTAGGAAGTATGTGCTTTTTGTTAGCCACATATATTTACCAAGCTCTTCGGGTAGTCCCTACCCTGATATATTTTTAACTTATTTTTCTTCTCTTAATATTTCTAATCCTTTTTCTTAATATATTTATACTTGCATTATAATCTCTATCTATTTCTAACCCACAACATTCGCAATGATATATTCTTTTCTGATAATTTTAGTGTTTCCTTTATATTACCACAACTTGAACAAGTCTTACTACTTGGATAAAATGTAGGTACCTTTTATAATCTTTCTTTCATACCAATTTCCTTTATATTCTAGTTGTCTTACAAATTCCTCCAACTTACATCTGATATACTTTTTGCTAATTTGTGATTTTTAACATTCCCTTTATATTTAAGTCTTCTATACAGATTATATCGTGGTTATTGATAATTTTTTTGTACTCAACTTATTTACAAAGTCTTTTTCTTTTTATTTCTAATTTTTATTATGTATTTTTTTGCTACTTTTTCTTTTTGTTTTTGATAATTCTTACTATCTGATAGTTTTTTTATCGCTATCTTTAGCAAGTTTACATCTCTTTGATAGTTTTTCTTTGTTCTCTTTTTCAGTTTTTTTCTCATATTCTTTTGTTAGCTTTAAATTTTTCTACTTTTTGTACAATCACTCATTGTTGCAAATTCTTTTTATTCCTAAATCTATTCCAATATTTTTATTAGTTTTTTGCTAATTCTTCTATTTCTTCTTCACATAATATTGAAATAAAAATAATGATCAAGACTATTTCTACTTATTGTTGCTGATTTTATTTTACCTTTTTATTTTTCTATGTAATTTGATTTTTAACTAGCGATTTTTAGTTTAGGAAGTTTTTATGTAACTATCTTTAATATATATTGTGTTTTGATTATTTGTAGTATAACTTTGGACTGGATTAGATTTACATTTGTATTTTTGGAAAACCAAAATCTTTTATTTTTTAAGAAAAATTCTTAAAAGCCTTTTCTAAATTTAATTGTGCATTAGCAAGAGCTAAACTATCTACTTCTTTTTAAATAAGGGTAGTCTTCTTTATACTTAGCAGGGAGTAGGATATTCAGTTTTAACTCCTGTTGCTTTTATATTCTTCATAACCTTTCTTTCTATCATCTAACATAAGGTTATAAACTTTTTCTAACACAACCAAAGTTTTTTTGAGAAAAAGATTATTTGTTCTAAGGTAGGATATATTCTGAATTTATATGCTTTTTTTAATTATCTTCATTTCCTCCTCCTTACTTGCTCCATCAATACTCAATACAAAAAAACTTCTACTCCAAAAATACTCCTTTTTTTATTACCTTTAACTGATTTAATTATATCATATTTTTGAAACAATTTCAAGAAAATAAAAAGCAATATAAAGTAAAAACCATTAGTAATAACCATATGTAACCTCCTTTTTACTTTTCTAATCTATGTATTTTATTCCATTTATAGCTTTAATTCCAAGACCATAGTCATCAGAAACTATTATTTCTTTTTCATTAAAAATAGCTCCTCCTACAACTGGATCTTCAGAACAAAGAACAGCGTCATCTAAATCTATCTTTGTTATAATTTGTTTAGCACAAGCTAAATGCACTGCTGCATTTACACTTACCTTTGCTTCTAACATACAACCAATCATACATTCTACACCTAATACTTCTGCCATACTTATAATTTTTTAAAGCATTATAAATTCCACCACATTTCATAAGCTTTAATATTGATTAAGTCTGCTGCTTTCATCTCTAATATTTTAAATGCATCTTCAGGAGAGAATACACTTTCATCTGCAAGAACTGGAACATTTGCATATTTAGTGACATAAGCTAAAACCTTCAAAGTCATGTGCTTTTACAGGTTGCTCTACCAATTCTATATCTAAACCTTTATCTTGCATTTGATTTAAAAGCTTTTATAGCTTGTTTTGGTGTCCAAGCTTGATTAGCATCTATACGAATTCTATAATCCTTCCCTATTGCTTCACGAATAGCACTAAGTCTTGCTACATCTAATGTTGGATCTATACCAACTTTTACTTTTAAAGTATCATATCCTCTTTTTATAGCATTTATTGCATCTCTTGCCATTTCTTCAGGAGGATTAACACTGATAGTTATATCTGTTATTAATTTTTTTACGACTTCCACCTAGCAACTTATGTACAGGAATTTTATGAAGTTGTCCATATAAGTCCCAAAGTGCTATATCCACTGCTGCCTTAGCACTAGTATTTTTTTACTATACAGGAATTTAAATCTTTCATAAGATTTTTCAAAATCATCAACATCTCTACCAACTATAGTTTTTTTATAATATGATCTTTTAAAGCTCCTATTATTGCTCCTGTAGTATCTCCAGTTATTGCTCCTGTTGGAGGTGCTTCGCCATAACCTATATTCCCTGTATCTGTATGAATTTCCCACAATAACATCTTCAACACTATTTACAGTACGTAGAGCCGTTTTAAATGGTACTCTTAAAGGAACTGAAATGATTCCTAATTTTACTTTTTGTAATTTTCATTTTCTCAACCTCCTTATAAGAAAAAGTCCGCACAAAAACACAGAACCTCTCCCTGTGGTTTTTGCTGGGACTCAAATTGTTTCTGATCTATTTTTTTAGCTCACAAAAATGAAGCAGCATGATATTAATTATATATTATCAAAGTTCTATTTGTCAATTATTTTTTTATTAAAAAACTAAAATTAAACATTATATTTTTATCTAATTTTTAAAAAGTAAAATTATTTTTCTATTAAAAACTTTGTAAAATAAAGACTATATATGGTATAATTGCTAGTAGTAGTATTATAAATAAAGAGGTGATTTAATGGAGCTATATTATTACCTTTAGTGGTAATGTTCTTCATATTAGTTCTAACTCTTGGAATAGAGAAAGCTTCTAAGGCAATCATACCATTAGCTATTATAGAAATTTTTGTTTATGGCTGGGATATTTTTTAAATATTTTTTTATATTTATATTATTTATAGTATTTCTTATCTTTTTCCTTATATTTAAGTTATTGAAAAAGCTGGTACATCTTCTAATACTTACAGAAGAACTAGAACTCAGAATGATGATTTCTTTGGTGGGTATAGAAATAATACTAGCAATAATAATTCAAATGGAACAAGAGAAACAATACTTATAATGATACAAGATATTATGGAAACTTCCGTACTAGAGAAGAAGCTGAAGAATTTTTAGAAATATCTTTTGGTCGTGATTTTGGTCAAAATGGAACTTATAATAATACAAGATCTAGTGGTACTTTCACTCAAGAAGAGGCTGAAGAATTCTTTAGAAATATCTTTGGAGACAACTTTGGCGGTACTTATGGTGGTACTACCTATGGTGGTAACACTTATGGCAACTCTTCTGGTGGCTATAGACAAGGTGGTAACTATCAAAGAACAGGTACTTATACAAGTAATAGAAGTAAATACTATCGTATTTTTAGGGCTTAAAGATGGAGCAAGTCAAGAAGAGATTAAAAAAGCTTATCGTCAACTTGCAAAAGAACATCACCCAGATAAGTTTGTAAATGCATCTGATAGTGAAAAAGAAATTCCATGAAGATAAAAATGAAAAGAAATAAACGAAGCTTATGAAAAATCTAAAAATTTAATTAAATATTAATGGAGGATAAAATGAAAGCGATTATTATGGCTGCTGGAAAGGGTACAAGAATGAAATCTGACTTACCTAAAAGTTGTTCATCTTGCTCATTCTAAAACCTATGATTATCAGAATCATAGATGCTCTAAATGCTCTTAATACAGAAGAAAAATGTATTAATACTAGGGCATAAGAAAAGAAAAGGTTTTAGAAGTTTTAGGGGATCTGATGTGAGTTATGTTGTACAAGAAGAACAATTAGGAACAGGTCATGCTGTTAAACAAGCTGTACCTAAACTAGAAAACTATCAAGGTGATGTTCTTATAATTAATGGAGATATCCCTTTAATTAGAAAGGAAACTTTAATAGATTTCTACAATGAATACAAAAAGGAAAATGCTGATGCTATAATTTTTATCGGCTGTCTTTGAAAATCCTTTCAGTTATGGAAGAGTTTTTAAAAAGATGGAAACAAAAGTTTTAAAGATTGTTGAAGAAAAAAAGAAGCTAATGAAGAACAAAAAAAGATAAAAGAAATCAATGCTGGTGTCTATATCTTTAAGTCACAAGACTTAGTTAAGGCTTTTAGCTCAAATCAATAATAACAATGAAAAAGGTGAATACTATATAACTGATGTTATAGAAATTCTATCAAATGAAAATAAGAAAGTTATTTCATATTCTCTAGAAGATAGTATGGAAATTCAAGGAGTAAACTCAAAAAGTTGAGTTAGCACTTGTTTCAAAAAGTACTAAGAGAAAGAAAAAAATACTGTCTTATGGAAGAAGGGGTTATCTTAATAGACCCTGCTAATACATATATAGAAGATGAAGTAAAAAAATAGGTAGAGATACTACTATCTACCCTAATGTTACTTTACAAGGAAATACAGAAATTGGTGAAAACTGTGAAATATTATCAGGTACTAGAATTATAGATAGTAAGGGTATATGATAATGTTAGAATAGAAAAGCTCTGTTATCGAAGAAAGTATAGTTGAAAAATGGAGTAACTATTGGACCTTATGACATTTAAGACCTAAATCTCATTTAAAAGAAAAATGTTCATATAGGTAACTTTGTTGAAAACTAAAAAAATCTACCCTTGAAAAAAGGAGTAAAAGCTGGGCATTTAACATACTTAGGAGATGCTCATGTCGGTGAAAAACTAACATAGGTGCAGGAACTATAACTTGTAACTATGATGGTAAAAATAAATTTAAAACAGAAATTGGTAAAGAAGTTTTTTATAGGTAGTGACACTATGCTTTGTTGCTCCTGTAAGTATTGGGGATAATTCCCTTATCGGTGCTGGTTCGGTTATAACTAAGGATGTTCCAAGCGACTCACTTAGTGTTGAAAGAAGTAAACAAATAATAAAGGAAGGGTGGAAAAAAATAAGATGATAAATTTTAATAATGTTAAAATTTTTCTCTGGAAGTTCAAATGTGGAATTAGCAAGTAAAATTGCTGAAAAAAATAGGTTTACAACTTGGAAAGGCAGAAATTCAAAGATTTAAAGATGGAGAAGTCTATATTGAAATTGAAGAAACTGTAAGAGGTAGAGATGTCTTTGTTGTTCAATCTACTTCAGAACCTGTAAATGAAAAATCTTATGGAACTTTTTAATATTTGTTGATGCACTAAGAAGAGCTTCAGCTAAGACAATAAATGTTATTATTCCTTACTATGGTTATGCTAGACAAGATAGAAAGTCTAAAACCAAGAGAACCAATCACATCGAAACTTGTTGCTAACTTATTAACAACAGCTGGTGTTAATAGAGTTATAACAATGGATTTACATGCTGATCAAATTCAAGGGTTCTTTTGATATCCCTGTTGATCATATGCAAGGATTACCTTTAATGGCAAAATACTTTAAAGAAAAAGGTTTCTACGGGAGATGATATAGTAGTTGTTTCTCCAGATGTTGGTGGAGTTAAAAGAGCTAGAAAAATTAGCTGAAAAATTAGATTGTAAAATAGCTATCATTGACAAAAAGAAGACCTAAACCTAATATTGCTGAAGTTATGAACTTAATTGGTGAAGTTGAAGGAAAAAAATAGCTATATTTATAGATGACATGATAGACACAGCAGGAACTATAACTAATGGTGCTGATGCAATAGCTTCAAGAGGAGCTAAAAGAAGTTTATGCTTGTTGTTCTCATGCTGTTTTCTCAGATCCAGCAATAGAAAGATTAGAAAAAAATCTGCTTTAAAAAGAAGTAGTTGTAACAGATTCAATAGCATTACCTGAAAGAAAGAAAAATAGACAAAGTTAAAATAATATCAGTGGACTCTGTATTTGCATCTGCAATAGACAGAATAACTAATAATAAATCAGTTTCAGAATTATTTGAATAATGGAAAAAAATATCTTAAGATAAATAATATATCTGATATTAGTGATGATAAGTGGACTGAACTAGCAAGTGAATTGAAAAAGGTTCACTTATTATCTATCCAACTGACACTGTCTATGGTCTAGCTTCTATTGTTACTAATGAACAAAGTATTAATAATATATATCTTGCAAAGAGTAGGAGTTTTACTTCTCCTCTTATTGCACTTTTAAGTTCTGTTGATAAAGTTGAAGAAGTTGCTACTATCTCTGATGAAAATAGAGAAGTCTTAGAAAAGTTAGCTCATACTTTTTGGCCTGGTGCCTTGACTGTTATACTTAAAAGAAAACAGCATATTCCAAGTATTATGGTCTCTGGTGGAGACACCATAGGTGTGAGAATTCCTAATTTAGATTTAGCTATTAAAATTATTGATTTAGCTGGTGGTATTTTAGCCACAACCAGTGCTAATATCTCAGGGGAGGCCACTCCTAAATCATATAATGAATTATCAGAAGCTATCAAATCAAGAGTTGATATTTTAGTGGATGGTGGCGAATGTAAACTTGGTGAAGCCTCAACTATAATTGACCTGACTTCTGATGTTCCTAAAATACTTAGAAATGGTGCAATATCTACAGATGAAATTACAAAAATAATAGGGAGAGTGAGGTGATAAAAATGAAGGGTACAAGAGTTAATCCAACTGCCTTAAGTCCTATGGAAATGAATAATATGTCTTCTATGATGGGGATGATGAGTCTCTATTCAAAAAAATAGGAAAAAGGTAAAAAGAAAATACACTATACAATTAGATAAAAACGATAAAAAAACTTCTTGTTAGATTCATTAATGAGGCTAAGAAACAATTTTTCTGATACAGCTTCTAACAGTCAATATGCAGGGGTATATAATTTTCTAAATTATATTACTGATATTGCTTCTAAAAAGGAAAGTACTGAAATTAAAAATGAGTTATGAAGAACAAGATTTCGTTAAGAGAATGCTACAAGATTCTGTAAGAGGAATGGAAAAAAATGCAATTCTTCTGGTATCAATTTATCAGAAAATTCACTGTTAAAAACTTTAACAAAAGCAATACAGAGAATTATTAAAGAAATTTCTAACATTAAAGAAAATAAGTATATAGAAAGATAACTGGCGAGACGAATGACGAATTTTTATCGTTAAAGTGCTATGTTAGTGAGCGTCAAAAAGCAAGTGTTTGAAGCTGATTTATCAGCAAGTCTTTGCTTTTTAGCGAACGACTAGCACTAATTAAAAATTCAGTCTCAGTCAGAGACAGTTTCTTTTCAGGATGTCGTCCTCATTTATTTCGTTTAGTCTCTTATCAAGTAAGGGACAGTTTCTTTACTATTTATAATTGTATAAAATTAAATATGCAGATGTACTAGCAAAACCATCTTAAAAACTAGACTTGGGGTGTAAGTCCCCTTTTTTATTAGTATATAAAAAGACTTTCTTAAGTTTATATCTCAACTACTTGCCAGCCATAAATAGTGTCTCGGGAGCTCCACAAAGGCTCCCTCCAAATATTTATGGACGTCGCAGTAATCTCATCTCTTAAAGTTTTATTTAAGTGAGTTAAAAATTTACTAGTACGACTATTTTTATATTATTAATCAGCTAAAAGAGTATAGAGGAGGAAAAATGGGTATAAGGTATAGTAAGGTAGAAGGAAAATTTCAAAGAGAGATAGTGCTCTTAAAAATCTTTTTCCTTGTGCTTTATGGAAAATGTAGTTTCTGTAACTACATAGAAGATAACTCAAACAATGAGGAAGAAATTAATGAAGTTAATTTGGAAGTTTTAAAGAAATAACTGGAGAATTTGGAATTTTTAGAAGTTATAAATTCTGGTTCTGTGTTTGAGATTCCTAAGAAAACTTTAGAAAAAAATTAGAGAAAGTCGTTTATGAAAAGATATTAAAATCTTGTATTTTTGAGATTTTTCTATTCTTATCTTTCTCGTTTAGATGAAATTATTAACTATTTCAACGAAAAGAAAAAAAGTTGAAATCAGGTTTTAGAACGGGGATAGAAAGTTTTGATAATGATTTTAGAAGGAATGTTTACAAGAAAAAAATATTCTCTTAGATGAAAAAGAAGATAAAAAGAATTATCTGAGAAAATATATTCAGTCTGTCTTTTAATTGCAACTCAAGGACAGACAAAAGAAATGATAAAAACGATATTGAAATGGGTTTAAAATACTTTTAAAGCTATAACAATAAATGTTTTTGTAGACAATGGAACTGTGGTAAAAAGAGATGCTGAGCTTGTTAAATGGTTTGTACAAGATATGAAACATCTTTTTGATAATGATAGAGTTGAAATTTTAATAGATAATAAAGATTTGGGGGGTTTTTGAACAATGATGCACAATATTTTTTTCTTTGGTTTTTAATGTTAGTAATTAATTTTTCTTGTATACTTTTTGCTTATAGAAAGTTTGGTAAAATAGGACTTTATATTTGGGTACCTATCTCAACAATTTTAGCAAATATACAAGTTGTTATCTTGGTTAATCTTTTTGGTATGGAGGCAACTCTTGGAAATATCCTATATGCTGGAGGTTTCTTAATCACTGATATTTTAAGTGAAAAACTATGGTAAAAAGCTGCAAAATACAGCTGTAAAAATTGGATTTTTCTCACTTGTTGCAACAACTTTAATAATGCAATGTGCTATACACTTTAAAACCTCTTGATGTTCCTGAAGGTTTAGCTATATTTGAAAGTGTAAAAAGTATATTCTCATTATTACCAAGATTAGTTATAGCTTCACTTATTGCATATTTAATTTCTCAATTCCACGATGTTTGGCTATATGAAAAAAATAGAGAAATTTCCTGCTAAAAATTTATTTGGCTTAGAAACAATGGAAGTACAATGCTAAGCCAACTTATAGATAACTTAGTGTTTACAACTATCGCTTTCTATGGAGTATATCCAATAGATGTTATGGTTAATATTTTCTTATCAACATATATAATTAAATTTATAGTTGCTATCTGTGACACACCATTTATCTATCTTGCTGATAAGATGTTCAGAGATAAAAAGATACCAGAAGATATTTAGATAATATATTATCTAAATATTGACTTTTTATATATTTTAGATAATATATTATATATGAATATGAATTTTTTAAATATGAAGACACCAAAAAGAAATACAATTAGAAATAGCTAAAAATATTAGAAAAAGAAGAAAAGAATTAAAAATTAACACAGGAAGAATTTTTCAAAAAGTCAGGGGTGAGTTTTTGGTTCAATAAAACGTTTTGAAAAATACTGGGGAAATTTCTCTTTTTCTCTTATAAAAATTGCTATTGTTTTAGGATGTGAAGATGAATTTTTAAACTTATTTTCAGCAAAACAATATAGTTCTATTGAGGAGATAATAAATGAACAAGATTAAGTCTCTACAAGTTTTCTATAATGAAAAAGGTCGGAACAGTAGCTTTAATGAAAAATAATATTATGGCTTTTGAGTATGACAGTAATTGGATAACTAATGGTTTTTCAATAAGTCCATTTAGTCTTTCCCTAAAACAAGTTTTTATTCCTAGAATAGATCCTTTTGATGGTCTATATGGAGTTTTTATGATAGTCTTCCTGATGGTTGGGGAAGATTGCTTGTTGACAGAATGTTAAATTCTCAAAATATAAACCCAAGAGAGATTAGCCAAATAGATAGACTAGCTATAGTTGGTGAAACAGGAATGGGAGCTTTATCATATAAACCAGAATATAATCTTTTTAGAAGATAAAGATTATCAAGAAGATTATGACAATCTAGCTTTTGTCTTGTAAAAATTCTAAACACAGAATATTCAGCTGATTTAGATGAGCTTTTTAAATTAGGAGGTTCATCAGGAGGAGCAAAACCAAAAATCTTAACAAAAATTGATTAAAAATATGGTCGCACACTTGTGACTCTAGCACTCGTAGGGTGTCAGTCATGAGTTAGACCATTAAGTATAGTCAGCATATATAGAAATATGTATGTAGAGGTAGCAACTTTAAAAAGCTATCCAATACTACTCGAATTGCTGGAAATCCCTAAAACTAGTATAACTACAACATAGTACCTAAATAAAAATATGGTACAAGTGTGAAAGTGGCGAAAGCAGAAAAATATACTAGATGACATAAAGGTTAAATCCTAAGTGTTGAGATAATGGGCAATCAGCAGTAAGACCGAAAGGTAAGGTTCAACGACTATTCCTCCTGAGGAAGTACACTAAAGCTAGTGGGAGTGGGTAGACCCAAAACAGATAGAGCTGTGGGATAAGATATAGTCTGTGCTTAATAGAAATATTAAGAAGTTCGAGGCTAATCTCCTTAATTTATTAAGGAGTGTATATACAAGAGAACTGCATAAGTGGTAGCGTACTTATGTGAACGACAACCTCTAAAACGACTGAGTCAGTTTTTAGGTTCATATATTTAGAAAAATTTTTACTTTTTCATTTACTTATAGTATAAAAAGTGGTATACTATATATAGGTAAATGGAGGTGAAATCACATGGAAAAAGCATATAAGTTTAGATTTTATCCAACTAAAACTCAAATAACAATATTAAATTGTACTTTTGGTTGTGTAAGATATGTCTATAATCATTTTTTAGATTTAAAACAAGAACTATATAACAAAGAGAAAAATCTATTTCATATAGTGAGTGTAGTAAAAGAATTAACAGTTTTAAAAACAAGAGAAAGAATGGTTAAAAGATGTAGATAAATTTTTCTTTACAAAAATTCTTTAAAAGATTTAGATAAAAGCCTATAAGAACTTTTTAGTGGAAGTGGCTATCCAAAGTTTAAATCTAAGAAAGATAATAGAAAATCATACAGAACCAATTATACAAATAATAATATAGAGTTTTTAGATAAATGGATAAAAAGTACCTAAGTTAGGAAAACTAAAAATAAGAGATAAAATGAAAACCACAAGGAAGAATAATAAAGTGCAACAATAACACAAGTACCTAGTGGAAAATATTATATATCTCTGTGTTGTACAGATGTAAGTAGAAAAAATTAGAAAGTACAAATAAAAATGTTGGAATAGATTTAGGTATAAAAGGACTTCGCGATTACCAGTGATGAAATCTCAATAGAAAATCCAAAAATATTTACAAAAATCTTTGAATAAACTAGCAATATTACAAAGAAAAACTATCACGAAAAACAAAGGGTAGTTCAAATAGAAATAAAAGCTAGAATAAAAGTAGCAAGATTATTTGAAAAATATCAAATCAAAAGAGAAGATTTTTGCAAAAATTATCAACAATGCTAATAAAAAGAATATGATATTATTTGTATGGAAGATTTACAAGTAAAAATATGGTAAAAATCATAAATTAGCAAGAAATATTGTAGATGTATCATGGAGTGAATTTAATAGAATACTAAGTTATAAAAGCGAAAATGGCATGGAAAAACAATAGTAAGAGTAGATAAATTTTTGCAAGTAGTCAAATATGTAATTATTGTGGATATAGAAATGAAGAAGTAAAAGATTTAAGTGTGAGAGAATGGACTTGTCCAGTATGTGGAGCTGTACATAATAGAGATATAAATGCAGCAAAAATATACTAAAAAGAAGGACTAAGGATATTAGGGTATAAGTGCTTAAATATATAAATATATGAACCGTAGGAACTATGGGGATAGCTTGGTAAATTTAGTTGGCTAACAGAAGCAACTACTACCCAAGAACCCTGCGACTTCAGTCGTGGGAGGTTCAGAATGAAGATTGGATTATAAAGTTTCCTTCTTCATTAGATGACAGTAATATAGGTAAGTTAGAATATCTATATTCTGTCTGTGCTAAAAATGTAAGATTGATATAGCTAAAACAAAACTTTTCCTTCTAAAAATATCATCAGGTTATTTTTGGGATAAAAAGATTTGACAGGGAAAAATTATCAACGGGGGCAATTAGAAAACTACATATGATTTCTGTGAGTGGCTTACTAGAAACTTCTACAGAATCCCCAATCTTGACTATAATGATTTAATGCAACTTACTTTTAAATCTTACTAAAAGTTTTGAAGAAGTGGAAAAGCTATTTAGGTTGATGTGCTTCAATGTTTTTCTCACAATAGAGATGACCACTCTAAAAATTTTTTCATTTATTTACAATGAAGATCTAAACAAATGGGAACTTTCACCAGCTTATGACTTAACTTATAGTTATTCAATAAACGGAGAATATGCAACAACAATCAATGGAAATGGAGTAAATCCTAGTTTTAAAATGATATATTAAAAGTTGCTGAAAAAGATTGGTTTGATAAAAAGAAGGCTGAAAAAGATTGCTATTGAAATAAAAAGAAATAGTAAAAAGAGTTGGAAATATTTTTATCAAAAATAAATTTAGAACAAGGATTGAATTCTATATTGAATGGAATTTAATCCTTTTTATTTTTCTATATTCCATTAATATATGTTTTATTCAAAAAGAAAAATATAAGTAAAAATAGAAATTCTAGTAAAAATTATTTGACAAATAATCGCAGTTATTTTATAATCACATTATAAAAAAATAATAAAAAGTAAATTTTTATATATAGATTATTTATGGTTAAATGTAAGAGGCATGTATGGATAAACTAGATATTAAGAAAAAAGAGTTATGATGTATTTTATCGAAGCAACTCAAGAGTTAATTTTTAAATGAAGGTATTGAAAAATTTATCAATTAAAAATAGCTGAAAAAGCTGGTTACAATACAGCAACTATTTACAATTATTTTTGAAGATTTAGAAGAGCTTTATTCTATATAGTTCAGTGGATTATTTAAAACCTACTTAAAAAGATTTAAGAAGTGAAATAAAACCCTGATATGAAAGCTATAGAGATGTATGAAACAATCTATAAGGTCTTTTGTTCACCATTCATTTGAAAAACTGAAATTTTTATACTCTATTCTTCGGAAAAATGCAGCTATAAACTTGAAAAAGATAATATACTATGAAATTTTTCCTGATGACATAACAGGTCAGTCTGATATAACAAAGTCTGTGTTGATAGAAGCAAATATACACAATAGAGATATTCCTGTAATGAAACAGATGATAAAAGAAGGTAGTATTTCAGAGGAGGAAGCTCCTTATATAATGGAAACAATAGTTAGAGTTCACCAAAGTTACCTAGGGAATATTTTACAACAACGAGACAAAATTTCCTTGGATGAACATAAAAATAAATTTTTAAAATTTTTAATTTTTATTAAGAAAGAAATAACATATATTTAAAATCTCAAAAAGGAGGAAAAATGGCGTATAAATGTGTTGAAGATTTAAGAGAACATAGAGTTTTTTTATCATTTTTTAGAAATATCTAAAATTCCAAGGCAGACATTTTTGAAAAAGAAATAAGTGACTTTATATTAAATTGGGCTAAAGGTTTAGGGTTTAGAAGTTCATCAAGATGAAAAATACAACCTTTTAATAAAGAAAACCAGCAACTTTGGGATACGAAAATAAAAAGCCTATTATCATACAAGCACATATAGATATGGTTTGTGAAAAAGACCTGAAGTTGAGCATAACTTCAGAAAAAGACCCTATAAAACTTGTATTAGAAGGAGATATTTTATCAACTGGAAATAGAACTACATTAGGTGGAGATGATGGTATAGGAGTGGCTATGGCTATGGCTGTACTTGAAGATAAGAATTTAAAAACATCCTCCTGTTGAAGTAATACTAACTACTTGTGAAGAAGAAGATATGAGTGGAGCATTAAGTGTTGATAAATCTTGGTTTAATACAAATAGAGTTATAAACATAGACCATGTTGTTGATACTGAAATAATAGCAGGTAGCTGTGGTGGAATAGGAGTAGATTTAAGATTTCCTGTTGAATACACAAATAAAGCAGACAACTACAAAGGATATAAAAATAAAAATTAGAGGTTTAAGAGGTAGGACTCAGGAGAAGACATACATAAGAGTAGAGCAAATGCAAATGTTTTACTAGCTAATCTTTTAAATCTTTTAAGAGAAAAAGTTAATTTCTTAATCTCTGATATAAAAGGTGGAAACTTTTAGACTTGCTATCCAAGAGAAGCTCATATACATTAGCTTTAGAAGAAAAAGATGCAGATACTTTTAAAAAGATATAGCAAAACATTTTTGAGTATGAAGCTAAAAATCTATGAAGAAACTGCTGTAGATTTAAAAATTGAAATTTCAGAAGAAAAACTTAGCTGATAAATTACTTTTCTAAGAACACAGTTGATAAGATTATAGATGCTATAATTTTATCTCCCTAATGGTGTATCGAGCATGATAGGAAGTTTAAATGTTGTTGAAAGTTCATCTAATTTAGGTGAAGTATATGTAAAAGATGACTATGTTTACTTAGTTACAGAAATAAGAGCAACTTTTTGAAAAGAATAGAGATTATCTATATAACAAGATAGCTTTAATCGGAAAAATATTTAGGTGGAGAGCTTTAGAGGTTTTCTCAGCATATCCAAGTTGGGTTTACAAACCCTCATTCAAGTCTTAGAGATACTGCTAACAAAGTTTATTCTGAACTATTTAGTGAAGAAATCAAAAACTCTTGCAGTTCATGCTGGGCTAGAATGCGGATGTTTTGTAGATAAAAATTCAAAGGAGATATGGACGCTATATCAATAGATCTCTAACGCTTGGGATTTACGATTCACCCTAATGAAAGATTAAGTGTGTCTTCAACTGAAAAAGTTTACAAGTTTTTAACTCATATTCTTGAAAAACTTAGATTAATCAATAAAATAATTTAAAAATAGAAGGAGGAGTTTTTATGCATCCAGCAAATGGCGTTTTATCTTAATGGCATTCTTAGCTTTAGGGGAATTCATCTCGGTAAACGAGAGCTATAGTCCCTTCAATCTTAATATTCTTAATTTTACTCTTTTCCAGGAGTATGGGGAGGAATTTTTACCAAAAGAAAACTCATTGATTTAGGTGGATTCTCTGAAGCAATGACAGAAGTTATCATGGTAGTTATAGTTGTTAACATGGGAAGTTCATTGAGTTTAGATTCTTTTAAAGAAAGAATGGAAAACTGTTTTAATAGGAATTGGAGCAATAGTAGGTATAGCAGCTGTTATCCTTCCAGTAGGAAGCATGATATATGATTGGCAAACAGCAGTTGTTGCTGCACCACCAATAGCTGGAGGTTTCGTTGCTGCATTTGAAATGTCTAAGACATCTCTTGCAAAAAGGATTACCTCATTTATCAACAATAGCTTTACTTTTTACTAGCTTTACAAGAATTTCCAGTTTACTTCATCTTACCAGGTTTATTAAGATCTGAAACTTTAAGAAGATTGGATTTATTCAGAAAAGGTGAACTTAAAGCTGTTTTGCAGCTGCAGAAGAAGAAAAATAAAAAGAGACTTATCCCTCTATTCCTGAAAAATATATGGATACATCTACTTATTTATTCCTTTTAGGTCTTGTTGGAATGATAGCTATTCTATGTTCAATGCTTTCAAAAACAATCTTCAATGGATTTGAGAGACTTTAAAAATTTCTCCTACAATATTTGCACTATTATTTGGTATCATAGCTGGAGAAATAGGATTATTAGAAAGAAAAATCATTACAAAAAGCTAACTGTTTCGGTTTCTTCGTTGTAGCATCAGTAGTTGGAGCATGGGTGGACTAGTAAACAGTTCAATGGAAGAAATATTAAAAATTAATCGTACCTCTAGTTGTTTTAATATTCTTTAGGGAATTATAGGAATGGCTAGTAGGAGGAATAATTGTTGGAAAACTATTAAAACTTACATGGCAAATGTCTTTTGCTATAGCCCTAAACTGTTTAATAGGTTTCCCGAGTAAACTTCCTATTAACCAATGAAGCTATAAACGTATTGGCTAAAACAGAAGAAGAAAAAGATTTCTTAACTAATACAATGGTGCCAACTATGTTAGTTGGAGGATTTACTACTGTAACTCTAGGTTCAGTTATATTTTGCTGAATATTAACAAACTTCTTATAAAAATATTAAAAAATTTGTCAACAATACTGGTGGAAGAAATTTCATCAGTATTATTTTTCTATAAAAACTATTGCAAATCATAGTGATCTGCAATAGTCCCTTTTATTTATCAGCTGATATTTGTTACTCTTATACTAAATATTGTTTGACTGCTTCTAACTCAACCTTTTTAAACTCTATATTTGTAAGAGTGCTTTCAGATTTCTTTATTTGTTTCTTTTATAGTGTCTATCCAAGCATCATAGCTTATAGGCTGTAGTATCTCAAAAGCTGCTCCTGCCGCTTTTTGAGCTTCTAAATATTTTTATTAGAGCTTTGTCATTTTCATTTCCTTTGTCACAGCAACTTCTCTTTTTATAGCATTTTCTAACTTTTAGCAAATTTTCCCATTACTTCTCATTTTTGATTCATAACTTTTTACCTCCATAAATTTTTAATCTTTTCTAACTTGGCTGCCTTGTTATGAATACATAATAACTTATTTTTTAGTTATTTCCTCTCTATGGACAAATATGCTTCTATAGAAAGTTTAAAAATTTCTTTAACTAAAAATTCTACATTGTCTTTTAATTTTTCTTCTAATTCTTCTTGTGTATTTCCTATTAACCTCAAAAGACTAGATACTTGAGAGGAAGAGACTTTATGATATACAAAATTTCTTTATCTTCAAATGGATCATGATAGTCGATAGAGCCTACATGTTGATAGACATTGCTCATTATTTCTTCGATATCTAAGTCTATTTTCTTTATAGCCTTATTTACATATTCTCCTGATAAAGAGTAGTTAGGTGCATTCCATATATTAGATTTTTATATTCTCCTCATATTTTTCTAAATAATATATTCTATTCTTCTTTTGAATTTTTGATATCTCTATTATTGTTAATCATATGTCCTGTATCCAAGATAAAACCAACACTATATTTTTACTCCATTTAAAAGATATTCAATTTCTTCTTTATTAGTAAGTTTTAAGACCAGACCACCATAGATTTTCAAATAAAAGTGTAAAAATTATATTCTTCATCTTCGAAAATATCATTTATTATTGAAATAACAATTGTTAAAACTTCTATCAGAATATTTAAAATCATAAGTCATAGCTTCTGTAATCTTTTTACATTGCAAGCATGAAAACTACATATTCAACTTCTAGTTCTTTAGCTCTTCCAATTCTTTTTATAGTATTCAATTAATTCTGCTATATCCTCCACAAAGAGATTTAAAGTGTATTTATCATCTTTAAGTTCATCATACAAAGAAGTAAAATCTTCTAGATATAATTCCAGCCATGAAGGATCTCATATGATAACCCTTTATATATCCCTTTTAGTGGAGAGTTATCACCGTCAAAAATTTAATTAATTCAAAACCATCAAAGCTTCATATTTTTGAGAAAGATATTGCATTTCTTTCTCAAGCTCTTCATTTGAACAGAAATCTGCTATATTTAATAATTTATACATATCTTACCTTTCTAGCTATATCTTCAAAGATTTCAGCAATCTTTTCTCCCAAAGAAATAATCTTTCAAGAATATTTTTAAACTTTTTCTTTATTTCACTAAATTTTTGGTAATCCACCAAATACCATATTTCTAAATTTTCTCATAAATTTCTTTTAATTTTATCTATTCTTTCAAAATTAGTATATAGAAATGAATTAGAGTAAATTAGATCTTTTCTAAAAATCATTTTGAATAACTACTTTAGAAGCCATTGAGCATCTGAATTCATTTTTATTCTTTCTTCTTGATTTAATTTGTAAATATCATATATATGTCTAATTTTTATTTCTAATTCTATTTCAGGATTTCTTTCAAATGTATAGTCCAATACTGCAAATATTTTTCTACAAATGTTCTTTCTATTGAAAGGCTTTCTATTATAAAGATTCTAACTCAAATTTCTTTATAAATTCTTCTCTATTTATTTTCTTTAAATACTTTGAAATATAACTTTCTATTTCTATCACTTGGTTCTGGAATAGACATTGAATTAATTTCTAAAACAATAACATTACTAATTTGTCCAATGTCTTTTCAGAAGTTTTAATTGGATACTCATATATAGTTTTTCTTATATTTCCTCTTTTTACTTCTCTAATATGATTTTTAAACAGAGCATTCCAACTGTTATCTCTTTTTCTATATTTTTAAAATATTCTTTTTGATTATCATTTAGTTCAAGAGATTTCAGTTGTAAATCTATATCTTCAGAAAATCTATCTCATAATATTGTATGCTTTTGATAATGAAGTTCCTCCTTTAAATACAACCTTATTCCCTATATTCACTATTGCTAGTCTTTTTAATATATATGTTACCCAATAATCTTTTTTCAATGTAAAAATTCCAGTATTCCTAAATCATTAGCAGTCAGATTAATTAAATCTTTAAAAATTTGATAAATCTTCGTGTAAAGTCATCTAATCCTCCATTCTTTTGAATTAGGTAAATTTAATCCTATGTTAAATGTTGTATCTCTTATTAATCTTCAATTCACTAAGATCTAAATCTCTTTTTATTTTCAAGCATACTTCCTAACAAGGCTATCACCCTTACGGATAATATTTATTAGCCAAATTTATCAATTTGTTCAATTCAATATTTGAAAATTTAAGAAAAAGTTGTATTATTTTTATAACCTCTTCTATGTCTCGAATCTAATATACATTTGATATTTTTCAAAATATCTAATATTTCTAAATACTTAATATTTTCTTGATTTATAGGAGCTTTATTGTAGTTAAATTTTATAGTAAAAATTCTCATATGATTTTTCTTTTTATTTGTTGTAATTTCAATTTCATTAGCTATTTGGGTAGTCAAACCATATTTATTAAATAGATTATTCCCACTTAGATATCCAATAACAGTATCTTCTCCTTCATATAGATATTTTTAACAATTCATTTTTACTTAAAGGAAGTTCTCCAAAAATACTTTCTTTTAGAATATAGTATACTCTCTCTCTGCTCTTCTTATTTTTCCCAATTTCACTAACCTTTCAAATGATTTTTAATACAGTTTTGATAATTTATCATTAAAAATTATTGATATCAATTATTTTTCCCTTTTTCTATTTTTCTTTATATTTTTCTTTATTTCTGAATAAATACTCATATTAAGACCTCCTATAAAATTATATCATTAATACATAAATATTAAAAGTACATAATTAACGACAAAAATAAAAGGAGGTAATCTTCTATATTATACAGAAATCTAAAGATTTAGAAATCTCATTATAGTATACCTTAGTTTTTATTTCAAAAGACATTATTTAAGTTTTCTTCTGTTATAACTTCTTCAACACTTCCATCTTTTTACAATATTTCCATTAGATAGAAGTACTATCAGGGAAAAATACAACTATCAAAAATAAATGGCAAAATCTTTTTCGGCATTCTTTCACCTCCATTTTTAAAAAGGCTACAGAGATGTCTACTGGGATTACAGTGAATATTATAACATAATCATTGACTTTTTAAGCTTAAAAGTTATAATTGACTTAGATATAGAAGTATATCATAAATGGCAAAAGAAAAATCGGGATTACAAAACACCATTAACGGCAATTGATGGTGTTTTTCTTTATAGAATTATAAAAATACTTTTCAATAAATTAAGTGCAGACTCATCACTACTATTTTGAGTTCCAAGCTCCCCTTTGAAAGCTTTTATGTAAGATAGATTTTTCTAATATATCTATTCTTTCTTCAAGCTCTAATAATTCTTTTTACCTTATTTTCATTTTTCTAAAACTTCATCTAATATTCTAACAATTTCTTGTTGTTCTTCTAGTGGGGGTAGAGGAATAGAAAAATTTTCAATTCTAAATATTGCCAATTTCGGTTGTCCACTCGATGTAATAGAGTCATTAATTAAATTTTGAATAAAATTAGTTTTTAAAAGCAATTTAGTAGAAATTTATTATTTGTAGCATTTGAAAGATTAGTTAGTTTAACAGCGTTTTTCTGTTAAAAACTTTTTATCTAATTCATAAGGAATAATCCCAATCTTTCCAATAGTTCCTGCTATAGAAAGATATAGATCTTCAGTAGAGATTTTTATAATTCTTTAATTTTTCTGCTAAATCATCAGAAATATACTTTAATTTATCTTGGTTAATGCTGTAATTATTAAAATCACTCACTCTTAAGTATACATTTTTGTTTTTCGTTAGAAAAATTCTTTCCCCTTTGGAATTCTTTTTCCACCTTTAACTTTGCATAGATTTTCTAATCTCACCCATACCCAACTATCAGGCAGTTTATATGGTTGTTCATCAACTGGAACTATCATATCTTTAACTTCTTTTTATAATTGGTTTTTAGGTTTTTATTACCATCTTTCTCAGCTTGTAGGCAATCTTCTTCCCACTTTTTAATTTTTTCCTCATTTATAGATTTTTAAAAGTTCTTTTTACATCTGATGTTTTGTTTTTCACTTCTCCATTTAGATGTTAAAGTTCCTTTAAATGCTCTATCTAAAATAGAAATTTTTCTATTTTTCAATATCAACTTTTATTTCTTCAATTATTTCTTTTGCCCTTTTAGTTTTTCAAATAAGAAATCTAATTTTTCTACTATTCTTTTTGCTCGTTTAATGGAGGTAAAGGAATAATTTTTCATTAACTATTGGAACAGTCAATTTGAGGTATACTGCTACCAACACCTTCTAAAGAATTATATTTAAAGTAGTAATCTAGAAACTCATATAGTATTCTATCTTTTAAGATTATAACTATTAATCTAATTATTGGTGTGAAATTTGCTTCCCTTATTTTTGTAAATCCAATTGTTCCACGAGCTGATATTGTTAAAGCTTTTTCTAAAACTTTTTGCTTCATCAGTATAACCATATAATCCATCTTTATCTATTCCATTTGAGAATATTGGAAATATATTTTTATCTGTTTTTCATTTTAGAGAAATTTTTCTGGCTTATCTCCACCTGCAAATATGAAATGTACTTTTAATCCTACCCACACCCAATTACTAGGAATTGTATATGGTTGTTCATCAACTGGGATAAGGGCTTTTTAATTTTTTTCTTCCAAACTAATTTCAACATTCTTATTCTTAGCCATTTTAATCTTCCTCACTTAATCCACAGTTTTTCAGCTCATTCACAACTAATTTTTAATAAGTCAATGGCTTCTTCTAATTTTTCAATAGTTTCATTAGTGTTTAGAATTGGATTAGGTAAAAGCTTCTATATCTAATAGGCTTTCATCTTTGATTAGACCCAAATCTAAGGAATAATCTTTCTTGATAACTTCATCTATGCTGATTTTTGTCCATCTTTCTAGCTTTTCTTTTTCTTCATCATTATCAAAAGTTGAAAATAAATTCTTCAAAATATTTCTCAGTAAGTGGAGTTGTTTTACCAAAATTAGGCATATTAGTTCTTAAATCATAGAACCAAATATCCTTTTGTATTTCCTATATCAGTCTTAGCTCTATCAAAGAATAATACATTAGTTTTTACTCCTTGAGCATAGAATATTCCTGTTGGTAATCTCAATATAGTATGAACATTACATTTATTTAGTAGATCTTGTCTGATATCTTTTCCAATTCCACCTTCAAATAATACATTATCTGGAAGTACTACTCCAGCTCTCGCTCTTCCTGTTAGATTTAAAGAACGATAGATAATCTCTAAGAAGTTTAATTGCTTATTAGACGAAGAGAAAACTAAGTCATCTCTTGTTGCTCTTTCTCCACCTGTACCAAAAGGAGGGTTGGAAAAGGATTAAATCAAAAGTTCTTTTAACTGTGTTCCTGTTGCAGAAAGAGTATCACCTTGTGAAATTACCTTCCACTCCATGAAGTAAGGCATTCATTATACCAAGTCTATGAGTATCAGGAACTATTCCAAGCAGAAAAAGCTTCTTTCTTTTTGAAAAGCATAGTCTTCTTCTGATATTCCATAATAGTCATCATCTTTTATATATATCTATTTGCAGATATGATAAAACCTAATGTTCCAGAGGCAGGGTCACAAATTCTCTCTTTTAGTTGAGGTTTAGTAACCTTAACAATAGTATCTATTAATACTCTTGGAGTGAAATATTGCCCAGCTCCAGATTTCTTTTTCAGAAGCATTTTTCAAGTAAACCTTCATAAAGGTCTCCAAAAGTCTTTCTTTTATCCACTGAATACCAATCCATTTTATCTATTTCAGAGAAAATCTTTTTAAGTTAGCAGGTTCTTCAATATTAGTTTTTAGCATTTCTATAGATAATAGCTAAGTTATTTTCTTTTTGAGCTAAATCTACTAAAGCCTTTTTGATAGGTAGTTTTTAATTCTAAACCATCTAATTTAATAAGAGTATTCCAACGATATTCTTCAGGAATTCCAACTTCAGCTTCATTATCTTGTTCTGCTAGCATTTTTAAAAATAGGATATATGTTAATTCTGTTACATATTCATGATAGGTAATTCCATCATCTCTTAATACATTACATAGATTCCATAATTTTTGAACTATTTCATTATTTGTCATTTTTCTACTTCCCCTTAATTTAGAATGATTTCTTCATTGATAATAGAAACAATATCAGCTAATTTATCTTCAAGCTTTTTGATTAATCTTATTGTAACCACCAAAAATTATCTTTGAATATTCCACTTGAAAAATCTTCCTCTGTCAAATAACTATTTTCTCTTAATTGAGAAATGATTTTTCTATAATTTTTAATTGAATAGGATTCAATTCTTCAATCTTTTTATTCTTTTTCAATATCTTGAATTTTCTTCCTTATCTAAAATAGTTGAACCTTTCAATACTTTCTTTATATAGCTTAGTATATCAGCTGTAATATTTACATTTTCAACTTTTCCATAGGCAGAATTTAACTCAGTTTCCTTTATATCCATTTTCATCTAAAATATATCTTAATTCTTTTTAAGTCTTTTTCTTTTTAATAGTTTTGGATTTTCTTTTAGCAATTTTAAAGCTTCTACTTTATCCCTGATTTTCTCTTATGTACTTTTCAAAAATTTTTCTAGATAGTCTTCTGGTTTTTCATTTTTACCATAGATTTGTCTAACAGTTCTAATCTCATCTTCATGCTCAGATATGATTCTATCTTTTTAGGATTTTTGAATACTATCTAAGAATATTAGAAAATCTTTCTTTCTTTTTCTATGTCATCAGGATTTATGTTTTTAATATATTCAATATAGTCATCAATATTTTTATATCTTCATTTTTCTGTATATTTTAGAATTTATCTCGGAACTTATTTTCACCTCAAGTCTTTTTATTCTTTTCTTTTTCTTTTTGTAATCTAGCAATAACTTGCTCAATAAAATATTTTTACTTTCATCAGGAACATCTTTGCTATAGCTATCTAATAATTTTTCCATATCTATTTGTGGATTATTTACTACAGGATTCATATCAGAAAGAAATCTTTCATATCTATATAGTTTCTAGCAGCATCAAATACCTTATAGCTTGTTTTTATCTATTTCATCACATTTTCTAGTAGCTCTACCAAGCATTTGATGATAGAGTATACGGCTTTTAACCCTTTCTTAAAAATACAAGATTAGTTATTCTAGGTACATCTACTCCTGTTGTTAATAAATCAACAGTTACCCTATGGTAGGATAAGCTTCATTTTTAAACTTTTTAACTAAATGGTCTACGTCCTTAACATAACCTGTCATTTTAGCTATCATTTCCATATTTATATCAAACATAGCTTGCTTTTTGATATTCTTCTCTTAAGATACGAACAACCACTATCTGCATGTTCATCAGTAGCAGTGAATATCAATGTTTTTCGAGAATCTTCGGATTGATGTAGTCGACTAATGCAGAGCAAACTTCTCTATTAAAGCTTTCTGTTATCACAGATTTATTAAATTTTTCAATGTCAAAAATCTAGCTCATCTGCTAGAACTTCTCTTTCCTTTACTTTTTGAGCTTCAACATCATAGACTTTTCACCATAGCTCCCTTTTGATAGTGTATTCCTTCTTCTGATAACTTTGTTATTATCTCATAGGTGGCTCAACATCAACTAAGTATCCATCTATAACAGCTTGAGAACAAGAATAACTATATACAGGTTCTCAAATATTTTCTTTGAGTATGGCGCTGGAGTAGCAGTTAAAAGCAACTTTTTACAGCGTCAAAATAGTCTATCACTGCCTTGTATTTACTTTCTCAAAAATCTTTTTCATCGAAGAAGTCTCTCTTCTTCTTTCATATTTCTATCTAAAATATATCCTCTGTGAGCTTCATCTACAATAATACAATCATATTCTCCAACTGTCAGTTTATCTGTAGCTTCGTCGTTTGGATATAGAATTCTTTTTAATTAAACTTTGTACTGTAGCTATATGGACTCTTTCATCTTTTATCAGTAGATTTATCATTTAAACCTTTAACTCCATATATTCCACCCAGACTAAGTAATTGTTCTATCTAACATCCTGAACCTCCCGACTGACACCCCACGAGTGCTAGAGTCGCAGGGTTCTTGGGTAGTAGTTGCTTCTGTTAGCCAACTAAATTTACCAAGCTATCCCCCTATAGTTCCTACAGTTCATATATTGTATATTTAGCACTTATACCTAATATCCTTAGTCCTTCTTTTAATATGTTTTTGGCTGCATTTATATCTCTATTATGTACAGCTCCACATACTGACAAGTCCATTCTCTCACACTTAAATCTTTTTACTTCTTCATTTCTATATCCACAACAATTACATATTTGACTACTTGCAAAAATTTATCTACTCTACTATTGTTCTTCCATGCCATTTCGCTTTATAACTTAGTATTCTATTAAATTCACTCCATGATACATCTACAATATTTCTTGCTAATTTATGATTTTTACCATATTTTTACTTGTAAATCTTCAATACAGATAATATCATATTTTTTCTTATTAACTCTGTTGATAACTTTTGCAAAAATCTTCCTTTGATTTGATATCTTTTTCAAATAATCTTGCTACTTTTATTCTAGCTTTATTTCTATTTGAACTACCCTTTGGTTTTTCGTGATAGTCTGTAATATTGCTAGTTTATTCAAAGATTTTTGTAAATATTTTGGATTTTCTATTGAGATTTCATCACTGGTAATCGCGAAGTCCTTTATACCTAAATCTATTCCAACATTTCTTATTTGTCTTTCTAATTTTTCACTTCTACATCTGCAAACACAGAGATATATAATATTTTCCACTAGGTACTTGTGTTATTGTTGCATTTATTATTCTTCCTTGTGGTTTTATTTTACCTCTTATTTTTAGTTTTTCCTAACTTAGTACTTTTATCCATTTATCTAAAAACTCTATATTATTATTTGTATAATTGGTTCTGTATGATTTTCTATTATCTTTCTTAGATTTAAACTTTGGATAGCCACTTCCACTAAAAAGTTTTTATAGGCTTTATCTAAATCTTTTAAAGAATTTTGTAAAGAAAATTTATCTACATCTTTTAACCATTCTTTCTCTTGTTTTTAAAACTGTTAATTCTTTACTACACTCACTATATGAAATAGATTTTTCTCTTTTGTTATATAGCTCTTGTTTTAAATCTAAAAATGATTATAGACATATCTTACACAACCAAAAAGTACAATTTAATATTGTTATTTGAGTTTTAGTTGATAAAATCTAAACTTATATGCTTTTTCCATGTGATTTCACCTCCATTTACCTATATATATAGTATACCACTTTTTATACTATAAGTAAATGAAAAAGTAAAAATTTTTCTAAATATATGAACCTAAAACTGACTCAGTCGTTTTTAGAGGTTGTCGTTCACATAAGTACGCTACCACCTATGCAGTTCTCTTGGCATATACACTCTTAATAAATTAAAGAGATTAGCCTTTGAACTTCTAATATTTCTATTAAGCCAGACTATATCTTATCCCACAGCTCTATCTGTTTGTTTGGTCTACCCTTCCACCAGCTTTTGTGTACTTCCCTCAGGAGGAATAGTCGTTGAACCTTACCTTGCGGTCTTGGCTGATGATTGCCCATTATCTTAACACTTAGGAGTTTAACCTATGTCATCTAGTATATGCTTTCGCCACTTTCACATTTTGTACCATATTATTTAGGTACTATGTTGTAGTTATACTAGCTTTAGGGGTTTCCAGCACTGAGTAGTATTGGATAGCTTTTTAGTTGCTATCTCTACATACATATTTCTATATATGCTGACTATACTTAATGGTCTAACCTCGACTGACTCCCTCACGAGTTCTAGAGTCACAAGGTGCGACCATATTTTTAATCAAAAAGTTTTGCTTGTTCACCTAAAAGAGTTCTATCTACAACAAATAGAATTCTTTTTAAATTTATTTGTTTTTCAAAAGCCCTATAGATTAAAACCCTAAGGCAGTTCTTGTTTTTACCTGTTCCTGTTGCCATAGTAGTAGAACTTTTTCTTTCCAGAAATAAGGCTTTCTTCAACTGATTTAATAGCATCCTTTTTGATAATATCTAAGTCCTCAAAACCAAATTTCGATTCCAAATATTCAAAACTTTCTTCTTTAGTTTTTGATTTGCAAGCTCATCGTCTTTTTCTAATAATTCTTTTAAATCTTTAGGGTGAGTAAAAACCTTTTAAAAACTTTAGGTAAATTACTTTTCTTTTCTAGCATCTAAAACCAAATTCCAGATTTTTCAGGTAAATCTTTATTATAGCCTCTACCATTACTTGAAAATAGGAAAGGAGCTTTATATTCTCCAAAGGGCTGCTCCTTCACAAAGTTGAGCATTTTCAAATATTTCAACACCTTTTGAATATATACGACTGTCTGCATTTAAAGCTGCTGGAATATCAGTGTTTAATCTTTTTCGCCTCTAAAATATCCCATAAAAGTTTTCTCCTAAAAACAGAGCATAATCTGCAAAGCCCTTTTCTTCCATTTTCTTTTATGCTACACTACTCAGCAATAGCGAGATTTCTCTTTTTTCAGGTAAAGTTTTTATTTGTTTTGTAATTTAAAACTTTTGTGTCAACTTCCCAACCAGCTTCTGTTAGTTGTTTATTCATAATAAGTCTAGTTTCTTCTTCAGTAAATTCTATTTCTCTCTTCTTAGAGATAGCTTTTTCTATCTTCTCTAGTTGTTAAATGAGGATTAGTTTTAATATCTTCTAATTCTTTTTGTATTTCATCAGTTCTTTCAACTAGTTTTTTTGATATTCTTTTTCATAATCAATATTTTCAGGTTTCTTGTATTCTATAGTTTCTGAATGGAATGACATGTCTGTTCCATATATTTCTTGAAACCAAGCTCCAAGTTTTACTGCCAATGATAATAAAGTTTCAGCTGTTTTTCGTCACCATAAGCTCCATGCAGCAGCTTTATTTCTTTTTACGAAGAGAATGTAAGATGTTATCAATATCATCTGGTATTAAACCTGCTCTTTTTAAAAATTAAAAAATTTTATCTACAGCTAATGTATTTTTTTATCACAACTAAAATTTTCAATTTTATCATGGTATTTGATTAATTCTTCTCCAAATTGTCTCAGCTTCATAATAGCAGTATTTGGATCTTTATATAAAAATATACTCAGCCATTTCCCCAATTTTAGCTAAGCCTTGCCAATCATTTTGTAAAAATTAAAATTTGAATACATATGCCCCTCCAACTTAAAAATTTACTTTCTTATTGACTATTATATCTTATTTTAGAACAAAATTCCAATAAAAAGAGTTTTTCAGACTATTATCTTACTCACTCTTTAGATATTATTTAATAATTCTATTTAACAGCTATAACTCCAATTTCAACTTTAACATCTTTTTGGTAATCTAGCAACTTCAACACAAGCTCTTGCAGGTTTAACTTCACCTAAATATTTGTCATAAACTCCATTTATTTTTAGTGAAATCGTTCATATCTTTGATATAAACTGTTGCACTAACAACATCTTTAAAATCATATCCAGCTTCTTTTTAAGATAGCTCCTATATTTTTCTAAAGATTGTTTTTGTTTGTTCTTCAACATCTTCAGAAACTAATGTCATTGTAGCTGGAACAAAAGGAATTTGTCCTGATACATATAAAACTCCGTTTGCTTCAATAGCTTGAGAATAAGATTCCTAGTGCAGCTGGTGCATTTGTTGTGTTAATAACTCTTTTTCATCTTAAACATCTCCCTTTTTAAATTTATTGTTTTTAAAAAAATTAACTTATTTTTTTACATTATAGAATTTATTTTTGTTATTCTGTCAAATATTTTTACATATTGAAGTAGTCTAACAATTCTTTTTGACATCTTTTTTTCAACTTAAAAACATATTTAACCATAGATTTCCCTTGACTATCTTTTTATTTCTTTAGCAGATAGAACTTTTTCAACATCACCTAAATAGTAGAAATTTTTCTCCATTATTTTTTTCTTTACAAAAAAACATTTATCTCATAGAAATTTTTTTGCAATCTTACCTTCAATAGTTAGTTTATTATCTTTTTAAGGTAACGGCTAGATTTTTGAAAACCAACTAAAAGTTTGACTGTCATAGAACTCATTTTGAATAGTCAGCTCTTTCAGATAAATTATCCATAGTAATGAAAATTAAAAGTTTTCTTTCATTTTTCAAAAGGAGTATAACCACTTACTTGGAAACCATTATTGAAATTCAAATTTAGATACCAAAATGCTTCTTGCTTAGTATATTCTCCAAAAAGTTTTTATGCTTTCTTTTGCAAAAATTATTGTAGTTATTTTTCAGCAAAAGCTAGATTATATTTTATTAAATCATCTATTAAAATTTTAAAATATGAATTGTTACTATATGAGTTTTTTAAAATTCTCATCTAAGAAATAGTAGTCATCTTTTTCTGTATAGCACAGGTTCAAATGCCTTTTGTTGTAGATAGAGTAATAAATATTTCCTTAGATAGATGTTCAAAAAGCATTTTTATATTATTCTCTTGATTAATTAAAAGAATATTTATTTTTCAATATTTTCTCAACTTCTTCTAGATTTAATTTTTCTTTAACAAATAGCTCTTTTTAATATCAACATCTCATGTACTCTTTTTGCAGGGGTAAAGAAAGTTGATAAGAATATCAAGAATTTCTTTTCAATGCTATTTAATGAACCTGCTCTATATTTAGGTGCTATATTTTTTTAGGACTTCGTCATAATCTTTTTGTACTTTAAAATTACAGTGGGTGACAACATATTTCTTGTATAGAAATCATAGAGATAGGGAACTCTACCTAATTGACTTTCAAGTAATTTGAAGTCTTCTTCTATAAGTTTTCTATTAGAAAAATTGACCTTGTTGATATTTTTCAAAAATTCTTTCCTTTGAGATTTCATCAAAACTTATAGAGCTTTCTCCAGCTAGAAAGTCAGTAGCATTCATAAGAAATCTTTTTCATGAAATCTTTATCGTAGCTATTATTTTGAGATATTGCTATTGGAATTAAAGTTTTTCTCATAGTTACCAATGAAATCTAAAACACAGTATATACTTTATTTTTATGCTTTCTTAAACCTCTACCCAGTTGTTGAATATATACTATTGCAGAAGTGGTAGGTCTTAAAAGTATCACTTGATTGACACAAGGTATATCCACCCCTTCATTGAATATATCCACAGATATGATATATTCTATTTCTCCTCTTCTAGCTTCCTTATAGCTTCTTCTCTTTCATTATCAGAATTCTCAGAACTTAAAAGCAAGAGCTTTTACACCTTGTTCTAGAAATTTCTCAACTAATATTTTTAGCTTCTTCAACCTTTGAAACAAAGACTAGGCAATGTAATTTCTCTCACTATATGAATAATACTTACTTTTTCTAAAAATATGTCTCACTCTTTCATCAGAAGTAAGATTTTTATAGATGTTTTTTTCATCTATACTTTTCACCATCAATTACAATATCTGAAATCCCAAAATAATGGAAAGGACATAATAGTTCTTCTTTCATAGCATCTTGCAAACGAATTTCGTAGGCGACATTGTAATTAAATAGTTGATAAATATTAAAGTCATCTGTTCTTTCAGGAGTTGCAGTTATACCCAATAGAAACTTAGGTTTAAAGTACTCAAAAATACTTCGATAAGTCTTAGCTCCTCCATGATGAACTTCATCTATAATGATGTAGTCAAAGTAGTCTTTTGGAAAAAAATATTCAAATTTTTTTCTCCTTATTTAAAGTCTGTACCATAGCAAAAACTACTTCATCTTTATCATTTATTTGAAAATTAGAATCAAAAATTTCTAGCTTTTTATCCTTCAAAAATTCTTTGATAACTGATTTTAGATCTTTCAAGAATAACTTTTTCTATGTGCTACAAAAAGTATTTTCTTTTGCCTTAGCTTGTTTCACATCAAAGGCTGAAAGATAGGTTTTTACCTGTTCCTGTTGCACTGATAAGTAAGGCTCTATCGTTTTCTATTCTTGTTTCTTCCAAATTTTTTTAGGGCTTGTACTTGCATAGAATTAGGCTTAATTTCATTCAAATCTATATTTTTGATTATTAGCTTCAATTAACTTTTTAGTTGCTCATATCTTTTTCTGATAATTTTCTATATCTTCTTCTATGAGAGTTTTTTTAAATTATCAAATTCTTTATTAAAAAGTTTCTAAAACGGATTTAACTATCTTTCCATTCTTAAGAGAATTTACCTTTATATTCCATTCAAAATTAACAGTCAATGCCCCTTGAGTTAAGTTACTACTTCCTACAATTAAAGTCCAAATATTTCCCTTTCTAAAGAAATATGCCTTAGTATGATGTTTTCTATTAGTTGCAACTTTTAAATCTATATTTTTGTATGATAGAAGCTTCTTTAAAGCTTTTTGGCTCTGTGAAAGTCAGATAATCTCCTGTTAAAAATTTTTCCTTTTTATTCCTTTATTCTCAAGATTTTTTTAATTCTTCCAAAAAGAGAAATACCCCCATAGTTATGAAAGCAACAGAGATTACAAATTCGTCACAATCCTCAAAAGTATTTTTCTAAGTCTTGTAACAATCTTTTTCTTCTCCATTGGCTATTAACTCATATTGATATTTCTCATCTGAATCTATATTAAAATCTATACTACTTGTTTTTCAATGCTTCTAGTAAAATATTTTCCACTTTTCCACTTCCTAAAAAGTTTTCTTTTATTTTTAGCATAAATTTAAAAAGAGAATTTTTCAAGCTACCATACTCTACTAACTGTTTTTGATATAGTTTTTATTTTAAATATTTCTTTCTGTTCTCTTTCCTGTAAAATTTGGAGTAACATTTTTTTCTTTGGTTTTTCTTCATCTTCTGAATAATTTGTAACTCTTCTGTTTTTCTGAGTAAGTTATAACTCCTCCATCAGTTATCTCATTAAATCTTCTTGGTTCAAAAATATCAAACATATCAGTGACATTAGTACAAAGAAGTAAAAATTGTCATTAAAATTATCAATAATATTATTTTTTCACGCTTGCCCCAATAATTTATTTATTTTTTTAAAAAAAGACTTAACTCTATCAAATATTTGTCCACTCATTTTATCTAAGGTATCCTTTGATAATTTTTCTTTTACTAAAATACTCAGCAAAAATAAAATCATTATCTAGTGTGTAGTAATAATAAAAATACATATATATAAGGATGTGGATCATTATTTTTTTATTGAATCTTTATCATAATATTCAACTATCATTAAATCCTTTATTTTCTAGTATTTTTATCTTTACCTCTTTTTCCTATAATTTCTTTCATTTTAGTTTTCTTCTTCACAAAAGCATCTAAAAAGCCATAATTTGGATATTGAGTATGATCTAAAAATACAAATATGTAGAATATCTTTATTATCTAACACTTTCTTAAATACAATAGGATAAATATTATATTTAGGAACACCAGAAAAATTTCATATCCTGCTTTTTCTTATTTTATTTTCATCAATCCAATCTTTTGGTTTTTGCAAAAGATAAAGTTGTCATCAATATAACTAAAAATAAATAATATTTTTCATATTGCCCTCCCAAAAATATTTTACTAAAAATTTTTAATATTAGGTATTATACAATAATTTCTTTTTATTTAAAGTTAATATTTAATAACTTTGCTTATTTTTAAATTAATATTTTTATATTCTATTTCAATATTATGTGGTATAATAAAAAGAATTAATAAAAAGAAAGTGAAGAATGGAACAATTAGAAAAATTAAAAAGAATTTAGGAATTAGGACTTGGTGAAAAGGTATTAAAAGTATTATCAAAAAGGGATATGAATCTCCTACATCCCTACACCTATACAAAGATTAACAATACCTGCACTTTTTAAAAATGATAAAGATATAATAGGACAAACACAAACTGGAACAGGTAAAACTGCTTCTTAGTCATAAAAACTCCTTAAATATATATATTTAGTTTAATAACAACAAATTTTAAAAATATTGATAATTTAAAATCTATATTACTTATTTTTAATGCATATAGTAAAAATATTTTCTACTTTTTATTAAGAATATTTTTCTGCTATTCATTATACTATGATTTAATTATTTTTTGATACTAATTAGAATAAAAATATTTATTTTTAAGAACTTTGAAAGTTATTTGACTTTTTATAGAAATGCTACAATCATAAATATGTTCTTAAAAGGAGATGAAAAATGACAAATCAAGTCGTTGAATTTTTAAAGAAAATAAAGTGCTTACTGTTGCTGGTACTCTTGTTGTTTTTGTTGTTATTATATTTATCAAAAATTAAATGCTGATACTGAAATCTCAAATTCTGTTAGTGATAGAATAAAAATGGAGATAAAGTAGAGGTTTCACAAGAAGGATTCTCTATTTCTAAGGATGGAATAAATTTTGGGGGTACAAAATATAAAGTTGGATAGAACTATGTTACTTATATATGATAAAAAGTCAGGATTTTTGAGATATACCTGACTTTTTATTTTTAGTTTATTCAATCACACATAATTATAACTACTAGAATAATAAAGCATCTTCCAGTATATAAAGAAAAACTAATTATACCCTAATGAAATATCTTAATAAATATTCATATGTATATAACTTTTTAAAAATTTGTAATATAATATAATATAGAAAAATATTTAAAAAGGAGAAGGGAAATGAAAAATTAGAACTTTATAAAAAGTTTTTAAACTCAAAAAGACCTATTCAAAAATCTATACTTTCTAGAATAGAAAATACTTTAAGAAATGATTTTTATATAATAGTAATGCTATTGAAGGAACTCACTTACAAGACAAGAAACAGAAGTCATATTAGAATATGGGGTAACTGTAAAAGGAAACCTTTTAAAAGATCATCTTGAAGTAAAAAGGACAAGAATATGCTATTAACTTTTTGAATAATATAATTAAAGAAAATGAAGTTTTATCTCTTAGACTTATTAAAGAATTTCATAGTCTTATTTTTGGAAATTACAGTTGATCCTGAGATTGCTGGGCAATTTAAAAAAATTTAAAAACAAGATAGTGGGTTCAAGTTTTTGAAACATCTGATCCTATTTTTGTGGAAGAAGATTTAGAAAAAATTTTAAAAAGATTATTTTTTTCTTCTACTGAAAAATATTATTGAGAAAAATAGCAAAATTTCATGCCAACTTTTGAAAAAAATACATCCTTTTTCTGATGGAAATGGAAGAACAGGTAGATTGGTAATGAATTTTTGAACTTATGAAAGCAGGATATCCTATTTGTATAATAAAAAAATGAAGATAGATTAGAATATTACAATAGTTTAAATGAGGCTCAAGCAAAATAATAACTATGATGAAATTATAAAATTTGTTGAAGAAAATTTAGAAAAACTTTTTGAATTTTTACTTTGAGCATATTTCTAATAATTGGCAGGAAGAATTTGAAATGTTTTGCAAGGGAGGAAGTATATGATAACAACTCTATGTTATTTAGAAAAAGAAAATAAATATCTTATGTTACATAGAACAAAAAAGAAAAATGATATAAATAAAAGATAAATGGTTAGGAGTGGGAGGAAAAGTTAGAAAAGGGAGAAACTCCTGAGCAATGCCTAATAAGAGAAGTAAAAGAAGAAACAGGACTAGATTTAATAGATTATGTTCATAGAGGCATAGTAATTTTTTTAACTATAATGATGATGAGCCACTAGATATGTACTTTATATACTTCTAAAAATTTTCTCTGGAGAAATCCAAGAATGTTCAGAGGAGATTTAAAATGGATAGATAAATCTGAGATATATAAGTTAAATCTTTGGGAGGGGGACAGAATTTTTTTAGAGTTGTTAGAAAAAGATGTCCTTTTTCATTTGATTCTTAATTATGAAAAATGATAATCTATTGTCATCAGAATTGAAGTTTGTTTAAAAATAAAATAGCAGATGTATAAAAAAATTTGGTATAATAAAAAGAATGAAAAATAAAAATTAATATACTCATTACTAGCAGATTTTTCTAACAGATAAAAATTAGAATTGCCGCATTTGACAAACTTGCTGACAAGTCAGCTTCAAACAAGTCAAGATTTGCTCGGCTCATTCTATTTAATTTTTTATCTTAAAATCTGGAATGAAATTCGCTTATTTTTTATTTTTATGACTAATGATGTAAAAAGTGAGGTAAATAATGTTTATAGATGAAGTTATTATAACAGTTAAAGCTGGGAATGGTGGAGACGGTTCAGCAGCTTTTTAGAAGAGAAAAAAATTTATTCAATTTGGAGGTCCAGATGGTGGAGATGGAGGAAAAAGGTGGAGATGTAGTCTTCGTAGCTGATTCTAATATCAACACTCTTATTGACTTTAAATTTAAGAAATTATTTAAAGCTCAAAAATGGAGAAAATGGACAAAAAGAAGCAAAATGTATGGAAAAAAAGGTGAAGATTTAATTATTAAAGTTCCAGTTGGTACACAAGTTAGAGACTTCACAACAGGAAAATTAATTCTTGATATGAATGTAAAATGGTGAGCAAAGAGTTTTACTAAAAAGGTGGAAAAAGGTGGATATGGAAATGTGCACTTTAAAAACTCTGTAAGAAAAGCTCCAAAGATAGCAGAAAAAAAGGTGGAGAAGGAGCAGAAATAAAAGTTAAGTTAGAATTAAAACTTTTAGCTGATGTGGCTCTTGTTGGATATCCATCAGTTGGAAAAATCAAGCTTTTATAAATAAGGTTTCAGCTGCAAAATTCTAAGGTAGGAAGCTACCACTTTACAACTCTTGAGCCAAAACTTGGAGTTGTTAGACTAGAAGAAGGAAAATCTTTTGTTATAGCAGATATACCAGGGCTTATTGAAGGTGCTCATGAAGGTGTAGGACTAGGGAGATAAATTCTTAAGACATATTGAAAGATGTAAAATGATTTATCATATAGTTGATGCTGCTGAGATAGAAGGTAGAGATTGTATTGAAGATTTTGAAAAAAATCAATGAGGAATTAAGAAAAATTCAGTGAAAAAAATTAGCAAATAAAAAAACAAATAGTTATTGCTAATAAAATGGATTTAATTTGGGATATGGAAAAATTTGAAAAAAATTTAAAAAGCTATTTAGCAGAAAAAGGAATTGAAATCTATCCTGTATCAGTGCTTTTTAAATGAAGGTCTAAAAGAAATTTTATATAAAACATATGATATGTTATCTAAAATTGAAAGAGAACCTTTAGAAGAAGAAGTAGATATCACAAAAATTATTAAAAGAATTGAAGATAGAAAAAAAGATGACTTTGAAATCACAAGAGATGAAGAAGATGCAATAGTTGTTGGTGGAAGAATAGTAGATGATGTTTTAGCAAAAATATGTAATAGGTATGGATGATGAATCACTTATTACTTTCTTACATATGATGAGAAATTTAGGAATGGAGGAAGCTCTACAAGAATTTGGTGTACAAGATGGAGATACAGTAAAAATAGTAGATGTAGAGTTTGAATATTTTTGAATAAGGCTATTGTTATAGCAGGATCTACTGGAGTTGGAAAAACTAAAATCTCAATAGATTTAGCAAAAATTATTGAATGCTGAAATAATTTCTTCCGACTCTGCTCAAGTCTATAAAAGGCTTAAATATTGGAACTGCTAAGATAAGTGAAAAAGAAAAAGCAAGGAGTAGAACATCATTTAATAGATATAGTTGAGCCAATAGCAAAATACAGTGTTGGGAATTTTTGAAAAAGATGTAAATAAGATATTGAAATCAAAATCCTGAAAAAGAATTTCATGTTGGTTGGAGGAACAGGACTATATATAAATTCAGTGACTAATGGACTATCTGTTTTACCAGAAGCAGATAAAAAAACTAGAGAATATTTAGCAAGTTTAGATAATCAAACTTTGCTTGAACTAGCTTTTAAAATATGATGAGGAAGCAACAAAAGAAATTCACCCTAACAATAGAGTTAGACTTGAAAGAGTTGTCGAAGTTTTTTATGTTGACTAATCAAAAAAAGTTTTCAGAGCTTTCAAAAAGAATATTAAGAACAATAATTTTAAATTTTTAAAGATAGCCTTGGAAAGAAATAGAGAAGAACTTTATGATAGAATTAATAAAAGAGTTGACATAATGTTTTGAAGAAGGCTTAGTTAAAGAGGTAGAAAATCTTTTATAAAATATATGGAGAAAAATTATATAGTTTAAATATAATTGGCTATAATGAACTTATAGATTATTTTAATGGGACTTAGTAGTCTTGAAGAAGCAAGCTATAAAATAAAAATTAAATTCAAGACATTATGCTAAGAGACAATTTACATGGTTTAAGGCAGATAAAGAATATGTATGGTTTAATCTTTCAGAGGTTTCAGAAGATGAAGTTGTTAAAAAGAGTACACACATTGTTTAATATCAAGTCTTGATTTAATTATTTTTTTATGTGATATGATAAAAAGGTAGAGGTGTCTATTATGAAAAAAATTATATTATTAATTGCAATGGTTTTTTTATTAATATCATGCTCTAATAATAACTATGTACAAAAAGGTTTTTTTCTCAAAATGAAAAACAAGCATTGATTTTATTTAAAAGATAAGATAAAGAGTAATTTAAGTGAAAAATAATCTTGCTTACATTAAAGAGAACACGAAAGATAGTTATAGAAACAGGTATATTTTAGAAAAATTACAGAATATCGACTTTACAAAATTGAATATATTTGTGTCTCAGCCATCTTATACAACTGAGTATCCTAGTTCGATATTAGCTCTGAATATGAACGAAGATACTTATTATTTTTGATTTGATCTTTATCTATGACAAAACAAAAATAAGAAATGGTTAATATTTGACTTAAAAAGAAAAGGAGTGAGCCTATGAACAATTTTTGATGAAGAAATAAATAAAAATTAAAATATTTATTCCATCTTTTTTTAGAAGGCTTGTCCACAGTTAGAGCTATGATCAGAGTTTATCTCAGAGAACATAATATAAGTAAGTTAGATGAGATACAACTACTATCAGTTGTAGATGAACTAACTACTAATGCAGTAGAGCATGCTTATAGTGATAGTCAAGGTGAGATAGAAGTAGTGCTAAATTATTATAATAACACTATTTTCTTAACTGTTGAAGACTTTTGGTAGAGGTTTTTGATGAAAGTTTAGACAGTAAAGAAGACGGTGGGTTTGGTTTATCAATTGCTAGAAAGTTAGTGGATGTTTTTGAAATTGAAAAAGAAAAGAAAAAGGTACTATTATTAAGGTAGAGAAAAAGATTAAGGAGGCAGTATAAAATGGAAAATAACTTTGAAATTTTTAGAAAGAATGAAAGATGATATACAAAATTATAGAGATTAACGGAGAACTGGATGCTTTTTGTTGCCCCTAAATTAAAAGAGACTTTTAATAAACTTATTGAAAAAGATATCAATAAGTATATTGTTGATTTTTAAAGGACTTATCCATATCAACAGTCTAGCTATGGGGAATTTTGAGAGGAAAGTTACAAACAGTTAGAGAAATGGGTGGAGATATTAAGATAGTAAATCTTAATAAACATATCCAAACCATATTCGAAACAATTGGTCTAGACGAAATATTTGAAATATACAAAAAAATGAGGAAGAAGCATTAAAAAAAGTTTCAAATAAAGTGGTCTGAAGGGGTAGTGTATGAATTTATTGATATTTTTTTAGGCTTAGCTATATTAGCCTTAGCTTTTAGTCTTTACAGTATTCTTTTAAAAAAATCTGTTATAGATAGACAAATTGAAAAGCTAAATGATTTAGAAGATGAAGTAGAAAAAGCTAAATTAAAAAGCAAAAAGAAATTGTAGAAGAAGCAGAAAAAGATGCTAGTTCTAAAGCTAAAGAAATCGAATTAAAGGCTAAAGAAAAAAAGCTACCAAATAAAAAGAAGAGGTTGAAAAAGAAGCTAGAAATTTAAAAATGAAATAGCTCAAAAAAAGAAGCTAGAATAGTAAAAAAAGAAGAAATTTTAGATGGAAAAATTGAAAAAAAGCTGAAAACAAAAAGTTTAGAATTAGAAAAAAATTAATAATGAACTTGAAGCAAAAAGAAAAGAAATTGATGAATTAAAAGTTAAAACAAGAAGAAGAACTTTCAAGAGTGAGTGAACTTACTAAAGGCAGATGCAAGAGAAATCTTACTACATAAAATAAGAGAAGAGCTTACTCATGATATGGCTGTAACTATTAGAGAGTTTGAAACTAAAACTTGATGAAGAAAAAGAAAAATCAGCCAAAAAAATTCTATCAACTGCTATTGGAAAAGCAGCAGCAGACTATGTGGCAGATGCAACAGTATCTGTTATCAACTTACCTAATGATGAAATGAAGGGTAGAATAATTGGTAGAGAAGGAAGAAATATAAGAACAATTGAAGCTCTAACAGGAGTTGACGTTATTATAGATGATACTCCAGAAGCTGTTGTACTATCATGTTTTGATGGAGTTAAGAGAGAAATTGCAAGACTTACAATAGAAAAAAATTAATTACTGATGGTAGAATACACCCAGGTAAGATAGAAGAAATTGTAAATAAATGCAGAAAAGAAGTAGAAAAAGAAATAATTGCTGCTGGTGAGGAAGCTTTTAATAGAACTTTCTATACCATCTATGCATCCTGAAATTATAAAAACTTTAGGAAGATTAAAATATAGAACAAGCTATGGTCAAAATGTATTGACTCACTCAATAGAAGTTGCAAAAATTGCTTCAACAATGGCTGCCGAAATAGGTGCTAATGTAGAACTTGCAAAAAGAGGAGGTCTACTTCATGACATAGGTAAGGTTCTAGTAAATGAAATAGAAACTTCACATGCTATTGTTGGTGGAGAATTTGTAAAGAAATTTGGTGAAAAACAAGAAGTTGTAAATGCTGTAATGGCTCACCATAATGAAGTTGAATTTGAAACTGTTGAAGCTATTCTTGTTCAAGCTGCTGATGCTGTATCTGCATCAAGACCTGGAGCTAGAAGAGAAACTTTAACTGCTCTACATTAAGAGATTAGAAAATCTTGAAGAAATTGCTAACTCTTTTGATGGAGTAGAATCATCTTATGCTATTCAAGCAGGAAGAGAACTAAGAATAGTAATTAATCCTGATAAAGTTAGTGATGATGAAGCAACTTTTAATGTCAAGAAAGTAGCTAAGAAAATAGAAGATACTATGCAGTATCCAGGGACAAATTAAAGTTACTATTCTAAGAGAAACAAGAGCAGTGGAATATGCAAAGTAATATCTAATTAAGATTTAGAGGACTTTTTTAGAATAAGAACTAAAAAGGTTCTCTTTTTTCTATTGTAAAACTGTTCATTTTATGTTAAAATAAAAATATATAAAAATTTTTAATTTTTAAAGAAGTATTTAAAATTAATACTTAAGAAGAACTATGGAGGTGTTTTTATGTCAGAATTAGGAAATATAAGAATAGCAGATGAAGTGGTAAAAACGATAGCAGCAAAAAGCAGCAGTGGATGTTGAAGGTGTTTATAAACTAGCTGGTGGAGTTGTTGATGAAGTTAGTAAAATGCTTGGTAAAAAGACCTACTAATGGAGTTAAAGTTGAAGTTGGAGAAGTAGAATGTAGTATAGAAGTTTACTTAGTTATAAAATATGGTTATCAAATTCCTAAAGTTGCTGAAGCAGTTCAAAAAGCAGTTTTTAGAAGAAGTATCTAAATTAAGTGGACTAAAAAGTTGTTGAAGTTAATGTTTACGTTCAAAAATATTAAAGTAGAAGAAGTAACAGAAGAAGAAACAACTGAAGAATACGAAGACTAATTTTTAGGTGGTATATATTATGTTGAAAAAAATTAATATTTTTCTTTGCTTGGATAGGGATATTTTTAATATCTCTAGTTGCTTTAAACTATATACTTTTTACCAGGTCAAACTTTGTATTTGATAACCCTTATATTGAAAAGATAACAAGTCTTTTGAATATAAGATGACTATTTTTAGTTATAGCTGCTCTATATCTTTTTATATGTATTATCAAATTCTTTAGTTTATTTGAAAGAAAAAGACTATCAAAGAAAAAAACTGAAAATGGCTTATTAAAAAAATATCAAAGCTACAATCAATAATTATGTTATGGATTTATTGAGAAGAGATCCTGATATAACAGGAATAAAAAAACAGTTAGTGAACTAAAAAGGTAACAAGTTTTTTTATTAATATAAAATGTGAACTATTAGCTAAAAATGAATATAGCTAATAAGATTTCATATCTTCAAAATTTAATAAAAAAACAGACTTAATGGAAAATCTAGGAGTAGATGTTAATAAAGTTGTAGTTAATATAGCAAAAATTGAAGCAAGAGAAAAAGAAAAACAAATGACGAAGCTTCTAATGAAGTCCCTGCTGTAAATGTTGAGGAGATAATGTAGAGGTGAATAATTAATGTTGCCAGATAATATTTTTAGAAGTTTTACTAGAAAAGATTATTAATAATTGAGAAAAAGTCTACGGGTCTATTTTAGGCTTCATAGTTGGGCTAACTGTAGTCAATTATGGTATATTAAAAGCTATTGTAATCTTTGCATTTGCTTTTTATAGGCTATAAGCTAGGAGATTCTTCATTTACAAAAAAAGATGAAAAAAACGATTATAAACAGATTAAAAAGAGGATTAATCAAATGAAAGAAATTTTTGGAGAAGAAACTAAGAAAAAGCTGGAATAAGACTTATAAGAGAAGAACTTTTAAAATAGTTTTTGGAGTTGAAGCAACTGAATCAACTTCTGAGGAATTAGAAAAAGCTTTTGATATTTACTTATCTAACAATGAAGATTTTGTTTCAACTTTAAAGTGAAAGTCAATTAAAGTTTTTACAAAACTTCTGTTAAAGGAATAAGTGAAAATTATGATAATATCAAAAGATACTATCAAAGCTAATACTCAAAAATTGGGCTTATGAAAGAATAGGACTTGTGGAAAGAACTTTATTAATCATAGCAACTTATGAGTTTTTGAAGGCAAAATACTCCCTATTGAAGTTGTTGCTAATGAAAACTGTTGAGTTAGCTAAAGAATATGGTAATGAAAAGTCTTATGAATTTGTAAACGGTATTTTGGCAAATATAGGAAAAACTAAATAATAAAATAAAAATGGTGTTGATAGTTTTTCAACACCATTATTTTTATAATTTAAAATGTTTTTGTTTAATATACCTAAAGCAGCTAGTACAGTAGCTGTTCTAAGTAATTTTTCTTTGTAATTTTAGCTGAAAGAATTTTATTGAAATCCTCTCTATTATAGTTTCTATAAGTTTCCATATTCTTCACCTCTATTTCTAAGCTACTATATCTAAGTCTATTATATAGTAAAATATTTTGAAAAGTCAAGGTATAATAAAATAAAATATTTTATTTTTCTTAAATTCTTCTTGAAAGAATTTAAATCTAATCCTTTTAATACTCTTTCAAGTAAAAGAGGTAATTTTTCAGGATTACATAGCAAAACAAGGAATACCCATTGAAGAATTTTTTTCCCGCCATTTGTGAATCATAGTAAGGTTGTCCATCACTTGAAATTGCAAGAAGACAGACAACTATTACTCCTGAATCTTTCATTTCTTGTAAATGTCTTAACATTCCTCCACGATTTCCACCTTCCATAAGGTCAGAAATCAAGAAAAATATAGTCTTTTTAGGATTTTCAATATAGTTCATACAATAGGTGATAGATTTATTGATATCAGTACCACCACCTAATTGGAAACCATATAATAAATCAACAGGATCATCAGATTTTTTTCTGTTAAATCCACAATATTTGTATCGAAAAGCAACAATACGAGTCTTTTAGTGCAGCCATACTTGCTAAGATACAAGCCATTACTGAAGAATATATAACAGATTCTCCCATAGAACCACTCTGATCTATATCTAAAAATAACTGTAAATTTACTTGAAGGATTAGTACTAGCTCTCTCAAAGAAATAGTAATGTTCAGGAATAATTTTTTTCAATTCTTTATTATAATTTTTTTATTCCTCTTTGGATAGTTCTTTTTAAAGTCAAGTGCTGAGGCTGAAGGAATAGGAGAATGTTGTCTCTTATTAGTGCAGCTCTAACAGCTCTTTCTTTATATCACTTTCTAATAATTTATTGATTTCTTCTACAATTTTTCTTGATAAAATGCTCTTACACTTTCTTTACTGTGTTTAGGAATTTGATCCTTTTAAAAGCATAATTGTAGATGCAAGACTTATATCAGGTTCAACTTGCTCCAATATTTCAGGTTCAAAAAAATTAATTGCTTTTAAACCACATCTATCCATAGCATCAGTTTGAATAATCTTTAACTAATTCTTTATCAAATAAATCTCTAACATCTCCAAGCCATTTACTTATTTGAGGGTTAGAAGGTCCTCTTCCAGCACCTAAGGCAGCCTCACCCATAAATTTTTCCTGTGGGATTATAAATGGCATCTAAAGCTCTATCCATAAGCCAATCTTCTTCACTAAGAGAAGAAATAGCTTCAGAGTTCATAGAGGAGAAAAGTATCTTGAGTATCTTTTCCTAATATTAATCTCCAACGTTTTATATCTTCTTTATAGTCCATCATTCCCCTAAATATCATCAAAATCAAAGTCATCAAGGCTTGAAATTATTTCGACTTCTTCTTCTTTTAAATCTTTATTCATAGCTTCACTAACAGCAATCTTATTTAAGCCCCATATTTCAGCCATATTTTTCAGCTATATCATGTTTTTTTCATTAGAAGAAAAAAATCAGCAAAAGCTCTTCTTAAAAAAATACTAAGGCTCTTTTAAACTCATCTTCATCTAAGGCTGAGATATAGTCTTGAAGCTTTTCCCAAAGCCCAAGTCTTGCAATTAGAGTATAGTGATTTTTCATTGATAGTCCTTCAAACCAACTTGCTCCTAAATCAGCAGGTATAGCTTTTGATAATCTTCTTTCAACCTCTAATCCAAGTTCATCATTAGAAATTTTTCCAGTTTCAAGCAAGATTGCCATAGCAAGCCCTGATATTTTAGTGTTTAAATTATCTCTTTTTGCAACTTCAGTAAGAAGTGCATACCATCTTTCTCTATCTAAAAAGTCATGATTTTCAACAACATTATGTAAGGCTATTATAGCTTCAGCAAGTTCAATAGCTGCATTAGCATCACAGAATGCCTCAGTAGGTAAGATTAAACAAGCTCTTAAAAATAGTTGCTCAAGTATTGGTATGAGTACATCTCTATCTAATTTTCTAATATCTCCATAACGTAACATTATAGAAAGAGTAGTTGAAGTTTTAGCAATTTCATTGATAGGAATATCATCAGCCATACAACTTTGTAAAGCTTGAAATGCTTGTTCCAAACTCTTAGGCAGTCCACAATAGAAAAGCATCTTTTACAATTTCTGCAATCATGAGATATAGAACTTGAATTTTTCTATTCTTTGATTTAATTCAAAAAGCAGTTGCAAATTCAATAGTATCTCCTTTTAAAAATAGCTTCTACTATTTCTATCTCTGCTTCAGGAGTCCATTGTAAAACCCAGTCTTCTGCCCAAGTTTTTATTATCTTGTACCTTATCAAGAAAAGTTAACAAAAAGAAATTTTTAAGAACTCTTAATCTATGGAAAAAAATAAGAACGTTCTAAGTCTAAGAAAGCAAGTTTTCTCAGATTTTACTCTTATATTTTTCTCTTAAATCTAATCTCAATTCTGTAGCAGTCAATGTTTGATATTTTTCAAGTTTTCAATTCTTTTTAATATAGAATAGAAATCAGATTGTATAGAAGTTTGTATAGAGTCTTGTGGTATTTTTTTCCAATCTTCTTTCCAACTTCTGTGTTTGCCATAGCTAAGATTATTTCTGAGTGGCTACCCTGAGCCATACAAGTTATAGCAGCATCTTGCATATCTTTTAGAGTAGGAATTTTTACTATTATGTATATTAGCTAAAGAAATTGCAAGCTGTACTGCCTCAATAATTTGTGCTGATGATACCATATTTCCACTTGTTCTTTGAAAGTCAGCTAATCTACTTAAATATCCATAAACTGCATAATATATATCTTCCTTTATTTAAGCCCTTCCATAGTAGTTCATAATAGCCAGGTGCTTTATTTCCAGCTCCATAGTTAGAATAAGTTGATAACTTATAGTAAGAATAAGGCATTAAAGTCTTTTTTGTTTCCACTTTTTTTAATAGATTAAATTCTTCATCACTTAGGAAATTTCCTTTTTCTATCCCTTCTATATGGAAAGCTCCAACAACCATAGCTATTTCATTTATCTTAAAGCCTTCTTCACATAGTTCAGCAACTTGCTTACACATATAGGCTTCTCTTATAATATTTTCAGCATCTGATTTAGTATTTGCTAAAGTAAGTTCTCTTAGATTTGTTCCATAGTCTCTAGCTCCACTACGATATGCCTGATAATCGGCTGCCTGTTCCATAACTCTTTCCCAAAAAACTTCACTATCACTATCTTCTGAAAACTCATCAATCTTTCTATGAATATAGCTATTTAAACTTTCTTCAGAAGGATTTTCTCCTTTATTCTGTATAGCCAAGAAAACAGATGAAGGCAGGTCACAAAATCTACATTCAACCTTATTTTCTTTTGCCCATAGAATAGCTTGATATTCAGGTGAGAATTCTGCAAAAGGATATATAATAGTCTGTATAGGTGCTTCCAAAGTATAGGCCATTATAGCAATGGGAGGAACAACTTCTTTAGCTGTGATTTTATCTATTAAATTAGTAAAATCAGAAGGTGCTTCTATTAAAACAACTTTGGGTTGCACTTCATCTAGGTATTTTTCTTACATAATATGCTCCTGCTGGTGAAAAATGCCTAACTCCAAAAAAATATGAGGTTTATTCTCATTTTGTTTTTTCATATTTTTCCCACCTTTATTTGCTAGTTTTATTAAGTTCTTTACATTCTTTGTAAAGGTTTAGCCATTCAGAACCTCTTTTTTTCATAATATTTTCTAAATATTCTGTCCAGATTTGTCCATCTTTACTATCTTCTTTAACAATAGCTCCCTTGTAGACCAGCCGCTAAATCATAGTCAGATATTTCTCCATCTCCAAAACTTCCAGCTAAGGCCATACTATTTGCAAGTAGAGATATAGCTTCTGCTGTTGAAAGAACATTAGTAGTAGTTTTTATTTTTTGTTTTCCATCTAAAGTAAGCCCTTGTCTAAGTTCTCTAAACACTGTGCAAACTTTTTCTATAACTTCATCTTCTGGTAATTTTGCATTTAAGTCTAGGTTGCTAGCAAGTTGCTCAACTCTTGTTCTAACTATATCTATTTCAGCTTCAAGAGAGTTAGGACTTGGTAAAACTACAATATTAAAACGACGTTTTAAGGCAGCTGACATTTCGTTAACTCCCTTATCTCTTGTGTTAGCAGTTGCAATTATAGAGAAACCTTTTTTAGCAGGAATTTCTAAATTAAGTTCAGGTACAGATAATCTTTTTTCTGATAATAAAGAGATTAAAGCATCTTGTACTTCTGAGGCACAACGAGAAATTTCTTCCACTCTTGCAATAGCTCCATCTTCCATAGCTCTATATATAGGACTTGGAATTAAGGCTTCCTTTGTAGGTCCTTCAGCAATAAGCATTGCATAGTTCCAAGAATATCTAATTTGTTCTTCTGTTGTTCCTGCTGTACCTTGAATAACTCTTGTTGAATTTCCATTTATTGCAGCAGTCAAATGCTCAGATAACCAAGATTTTTGCTGTTCCTGGCTCTCCAATTAAAAGTAAAGCTCTATCTGTTACTAAAGTTGAAATAGCTATTTCAACTAATCTTTTATTTCAATATACTTTTAGGAACTATAGTCTTTTTACCAACTTTTCCACCACAAATATATGTTAATACCGACTTTGGAGACATCTTCCAACCAGTAGGTATAGGATTTTTCTGCCTTGATTAAAGCATCTATTTCTTCTTGGAATAGTTGCTCTGCTGTCAGTCTTTGAACTTCTTCTTTTTACTCATTTTTTATAACTCCTTTACTTTTTACTCCATTTTTTTAATCTTTCTAATCTATCATCACTCATATATGAAAGTGTTTCAAAAATCTTTTAGTTGAATCTAAAATATAATCTCAATATTATCTTGGCTATAGATTCTATTGCAATTTCTTTTCATTTCTTTAGACCCTATTTTTCAATGCAATATTTGTAAAAAAATCATTTTTCATCTTCTTTAGCAATACTGGAAATAATATCCAATCTAGCAAGCATTTCTTTTTCTATATCAGGGAAAATTCATCTTTTTGCAATGGAACTATTTCCTTTCTTTGTTTTTAATTTTTGTTGCTAGATTAATAACCTTTGAATATTTATTAGAAAGACCTTTTTATCATATAGCTTTTTAGACGAAAATCATCAAATATATCAGCATTATTGTTAACAGCATCTTGTATAATGAATAGATTTCCTTCAGTGAAAGCATAGACAAGAGAACTTAATTCACTATAATGAAGTTCCTTGTAGTAGTCTTTACTCTTAGCAATAGTTTTTTATTTCTTGAGGGCTCATTACCTGAATAAGTTGTAGCTTGAGTGCAAAGAACAGCATCAACTAAAGCAACTAAGTCTAAAAATAGATCATATTTATCCTCATCATTTGTGCTTATCAGTTCATTACCCATATCATATATTTGTTTAAATACTTTTAGCAATAGTACTATATTCTTTAAGATGTTCAACAGCTCTTTTTTTAGACGGAAGTCATCTTTAGCTAAGTTAATTCCAACAACTGCTACATTTTTCAAGTCTATTTTTTTAATTCATATAAAGGTTCAAAATTCATCTTACACTTCTCCTTAAAAACCTTATAAGTCCTTTACTTTTTACTCCACTATTTAATTTATCTAACCAAGTTTGGCATAAATCTCTTGTTGATTTTTTGAATAGTTTTTATATTTTTTTCCAATAATTCTTCAATTTGAGCTTTTTAAATCTTCTTCTGATATAGGAATTTTTATTTATGAAATCAGAAATATAATTTAATCTATAAGAGATTAAATATATGTTTTTTTCCTATATCCATCTTACCTACAAGAAAAGTCTTTATAATCTTTGTCCATTCTAATTTATTTAAAAAAATTCTATATCAGAAAAGATAAGGTGTACGAAGAAGCGTTATATTATAGTAAAATTCTCCAAACTTTTTCTTTCAATCCCTTTATATTTGGATTATACAAATATCTAAAATCTCCATGAGATGAACTATAATAATCCCAATTTCCCTGTTATCTCTGTGCTAGTACCTAAGATGATATCGTACCACTTCTTATCAAAAGCCATCTAACTTTATTTGTATAGGATAGCCAACGATAGTATCTAGCCATTCTAAAAATATATTCCTTATTCTCCTCATTATAATGCATACGTAAAATTACTTGGAACATATCTCTGAAGTCTTCTTGATCTTACGTTCTTCTTTCTTTTTAGAGTAATTTCCTCTGATGAAAGTATTAAACAATGCTCTTACTTTCTTCTCTTTCTTTTTCCTGCTCCTGCATATTTAGAGAAATTTTTTTATAAACAGTTTCAGCCTTATCTTTAATAAGTGAAATTAAAAATTCTTGTTGTAAAAATTCTCCTTCATATTCTTTAGCTAATTCTTTAACTACATCAATAACATCTTTATCTAAGTCTTTTGCTATGTAGAAATTTAAAATTCTTTTTATTTCATATTTATTGAAAGGGTATAGCTCTTTACAGAATAATAAACTTTTTCTCATTTCTATTTTTTTAGAACAAATGGAGATACTTTTAAGAATATCATATTCAACAGTTCTTCTTTCTTCAGCTGTCTTTTAATGTCTTATTTTTTTGTTTCTGTTACATAATTTTTCTATAAAAGTCATTTATGTAATCTATTGCCCATTGTTGATCTGTTCCTCTTAAATATTCAATGATTATCCAATGGTTTTCTTTTTTAAGGAATTTAGCCCCATTCTTCAGCAGCTCTATTATCACTCATATATGAAAGTGCTTCAAAAGCCTTTATTTCTTTAAGTTTACCTTTTTTCTGTTTTAGTTAAATCTAAAAGATAATCAATATTGCTTTGGTCAAAACTTAAATATCCTATTGCATCTTCTTTCACTTTCTTTAGAGCCATTTTTCTATACAGTATTTATAGAAAGTCATTTTCTTCTTCCTTGCAAATAGAGGCAATAATTTCAAGTCTAGAAAGCATATTTCTCTTTACCTTGTGGATCAAAACCATCTTTTTAATATAGGGACTATATCCTTTGCTTGTTTTCTTTAAGCTCGTCTACCATTCTGTCTGCAATTTCAGAATATTTATCAGAAAGTCCATGTATCATACAAGCTTTTACTCTAAAAATCATTCATTATTTCAGGACTACTTTCAAGGGTATCTATTATGATATTTAATCTTCCTCCACCTTCTCTAGTAAAGGCAGAGACAAGAGGACTTAACTCACTGTAATGAAGTTCCTTGTAGTAATCTTTACTCTTAGTAATAGTATTTATTTCTTGAGGCTCATCACCTGAATAAGTTGTAGCCTGAGTACAAAGAACAGCATCAAGTAAAGCAAGTAAATCTAAGAATAAATCACATTTATCTCTCATCATCTGTGCTTATCAGTTCATTTCCCATATCATATATTTGTTTAAATACTTTGGCAGCAGTACTATATTCTTTAAGTTGTTCAACAGCTCTTTTTTTAGACGGAAGTCATCTTTAGCTAAGTTAATTCCAACGACTGCTACATTTTCAAGTCTATTTTTTTAATTCATATAAAGGTTCAAAATTCATTTTCTACTCCTCCCTAAAATCCTAAACGAACAATTTTATCGTCTGTTATGATACTATGTGCTTCTGCATAGATAGTTCTGTCTTTTTGGAATAATTTTACAAACATAACTTGATTTTTCTAAACATTCATTTGGTAAAAGCTCATAGAAAACTTTTTGTCTAATTCTTTAGAACCATTATTTCTAAGCTCTATCATCTTTTGATTTTTTTATCCACTAAAAATGTATTTTTTTACTTCCTTCTTCTTCTACAAACATAATCTTTTTCAAACTCTAAAAAGCAAAGCTACATGATTATCTGTTAGAATATTCTTTAATTCATTTTTAGCAATCTTTGTTGCTTCTTCTATATTTTTTTAGCATAAGTTTTTTTATTTTTTTAAAAGAAGTTTTTATCTTTTTCTTCAAAGTTTGCACTAGCCCATCTTATTCTTTTTATTCAATCCACCTGGATAATAAGTTAAAGTAGGTACTGTAACTAAAGAAAAATTAGAGTCGTCTTGCTTTTAATATATTTTTAAAGCAGAAAGAGGTCTATAGTTAGCTGTATATGATATTTCTCCACTTTCTATATCTATCCAATATCCATAGTCAGTATAGATTTTTACTAGCTTCATCATAAGTTACTTCAAATGCTAACTGCATAAGTTTTGCATTTTTCTTTCTTTAAACCTAAGTCATTTAGTTGCTCTAGCTTCCATACTCCACCCAAATCTTCATATAGAGTATTGTCACTCATTTCAAGATTTTCTTTCTCAAGCTCTTCTTTTTAGATATTCTCTTCCTTTTTTTCTCTATTGCTCTCAATCTTTTTCAAGCATTCTAAAAGCTTGTTGATAGTGTACTGTATCTTGGTCTTCCTTATATTCTTGAATTTCCAATATTAATTTTTTTGGAATAGAATTTGTGGACCAGGTAAATAGTAATCACCTAGTTGTTTAACAACATCTTTATATTCTTTTTAAAAGAGACAGTTCCTATTGTTGAAAGTCCCAATTTTTAAAAAGTTGAGTGCTTATATTTTTTTAATTAAATCTAAACCTTCGATTTGTTTGTTAATTTTTCTTTGCTCTAGCAGCTTTTTGAAACTTTTGAAGGTGCTTTCTTTTTCTTTTACAGTTCCTTCAGCACTTTCTTTTTCTTTCTTAGCCTTAGTTTTTTTCTTTCTTTTTCTCTTTTTGCTAAAATATCTTCAGGAATTTCACATTCTTCAAAAAGTTTTTTTCCATCAGCTATTTCAAACAATAAGGCTAAACCATGCTTACAAGGAAATTGTCTACTTGGACAAGTACATCTCATAACAGGATTTTTCTTCATCTACAAAATCAGCTGAAACTATGTAATTTGATTTTTCCACTTCCTTTACATTCTCCCATATAGAAAGTATCATCAGATGAGTGTGCTAACTTTTACAAAAGATCCACTGCTACAAATTTTTCTTTTGCATTTGCAACAGCAGATGAATTAGGTGCAAGTGCAAGAATTTTTTTCTTTATCTAACTTCTTCAAAATAAAAACCTCCTTAGTTTTTTTGTATTTATTTGATTATACTATAATCAATCTACAATAGTAAGAAAAAAACTGTTACAATTTTTGTAACAGTTTAAAGTTTTTTCTATTTATAACTAATTTTTTTATTTGTTTTCCACAAAATGCTATACCCATATATGTTATATCTTTTTACACCATTTTTGTTTTAGGGATACATCATATTTTTTTATTCTCTATTTGTTCCAAAGCTTCTTTTTGATACTTCTTCTAACTTTTTCTATGCTATCTGTTGCTTTTAAATTCCATTATATAAGCTCTTTTAGCTCTATTCTTTGGCTCTATTACAAAGTCATATCTTCCTAAACCACTTTCTATATTTGATTTTTGTAATATACTCACCTTCTAAATATAGTCCCATACCCATAATTAATCCATGGTAAAAAGCTTCATTACCTTTCTTAGTATCATTATAGCTAACTGAAGTCAGTAATATCTCTTGTAATCTTTCTTCATATTCATCTATTCTATTTTTCTGTTAAGGCTTCCATTAAATACAATAATTTGCTTCCTCTACCAAAATATTTTTTTCTAAAAAGTATCTCTAAAAAGCTCTTTGATTTCCTTATTTGGTAATCTTAAAACATAATTATTATAATCTATTTTTTTCTTCTACTGTTAAATAACCACTGAATAACATCAATTCCCATAATTCATCTTCACTTAGCAATTTTTGATAAGTCTGATGTTCCCTGATATATTTTGTTTTAATCCTTCTCCATTAAATAATCTTTCAAGTGCTTCTATTGTATTCTTTGTTATTTTTTAATACATCTTTTATCAAATCATTTCCTGATGTATCCACCCAATAAGCTCTCAATTCTTTAAATCTTAAAAAAATTTAATATACTCCAAGGATTGCATACTTCACTATCTCCAAATTTATATCCATCATACCAATCTTTTTACATTTGATATTTCTTGCTCTATTCCATAATATTTAAGGCTTTTTTCTACTTCTTCTTCTGTTAGACCATAGCTATCTGTATAGACATCACTTAATATTGTATATGTACTTAAATTATTAAAATCTGAGAATATTCCTGCTTTTATTACTCTTATTATTCCAGTTAGAACTCCCATTTGTAAATAGCTATTATCTTTTTAATACTGTACTATAAAAATTTTTAAAGAAATCTTTTGCTTTTTTCATAATATCCATTTATATAGGCTGATACTAATGGGCTATCATATTCATCTATTAATACTACTACCTTTTTTTATTATATTTTTTTCATATAGTATTCTTGTTAAAAACTTTTAATGCTTCTTTTTAAATCTTCTAATTCAGTATTTTTTTCAGAAGAATATTCTCGAATGCAAGAGTGTCAAATTTATCTAAATCATTTAATAAATATTTATACTCTGAAAATAATCTTGAAATTGCTGATTTTATAGCTTTTTTTCTATTTGTTCCCAAGTTAAAAGCTTTTTAAATCTTTTAATGATAAAAAAATATAATCGGGTACTGTCCTTGTTCTTTAAAAGGCTTCTGTTTTTTTCTATATACAAATCTTTAAATATTTTTTTATTTTTCTTCTCTATTTTTTATATCAAAAGAAAGTACTTTTAACATAGACATATTTAATGTTTTTCCCAAATCTTCTAGGTCTTGCAAATAATTTTACTTGTGAACCATCTTTTATTACTTCTTCTATAAATTTTGTTTTATCAAAATAATAAAAAAATCTTCTTCTATTAAATGTTTAAAAGTCACTTAGTCCTATTGCTAACCTTTTTCATAAATTATCCTCCTTTATTGTGGATTGTTTAGTATAGTATAGCATATTTTTATTTTTTAAAAATGAATAAATATTCATGGGCAAT
>BNJV01001106.1_pt1 | contig 70691 bp, 76 predicted proteins | sample 8540591 | NCBI WGS metagenome assembly BNJV01 (sample SAMD00202457, study PRJDB9452) | human saliva metagenome | host: Homo sapiens
GATGGCGAGGTCGAAATGCTTGATATTAAAGAGTGCTGCATTGCTGTTCATTGTTGAGGTTGTGGCTACAACGATGCGCGCATCCGCTATGGTAGACTTTATGCTGTTGAGGGTTGCGTTGTCATCTAACACTTCCTTCAATAAATGGTCACTATATTTCGGGTCGCAACTGAACTCATTACCAATGCGGATATAGTCAAGTTCGTTCTCTGTCAGCATATTACAAATCTCGTCAACAGCACGATTTGTATAGGCAAGGAGGAGGATTGAACTTTGAACTTTGAACTTTGAACTTTGAACTTTAGGCTTTTTCTGCCAACTGCTCACGCACAAGGAATTGCAGGGCTTGTGAGGTCTTGCCTGTTCCTGGAGGACCGATAAGAAGGAAATAATCCTGTGCCTGCTTTTGCTTTCAAGATGATTTCGTCATAATCGGGATGGTAGCTGCGGGATAGGGTCAGCGACTTATCAACGCGTGGCACACGCTGTCCCAAGAGCAACTGACGGCGTTCTTCGTTTGAAGTGATGAAAGTGTAAAGACTTCTGATAGCCGATGTGCCACCGATGTCACTACCAGCATGCTCAATAGCGAAGTAATCTCCGCTGATAAGGTCAGGGTTTTGCTGTCCGTCATTGAGGTGTACAACAAGTCTGTCACCATGTATCTCCTGTAGTGAACCTTTGAAAAGGATACTCATTCTCACGTCAGGAGCCTCGTTCTTCTTGTACGCATAGAGGTAAATCATGTCTCCTCTGCGAAAGTTAGGAGGAAATCTTCGCCCTGTTGGGGTACAGCGAGTGTAATCGTATCATAGCCGTTGAACGAACTGCTACGCTCTTTCTCGATGATAGTCAGTCCTGTATAGATATTTCCTGTCTCTTTCTTCTCCCCAAGAGGCATGTTCCATAGGTCAGCATTACTGTTTCCAACACCTTCCTGTACACCCACTTTCGACACTAATTGTTCCTTGATAACAAAGGTCATCATACGTGTGAAATAAGCACGTTCGAGGTCGTTGAGTTGGTGAAGTGGTGCCAGTGTTTCGGTGAGTTGTGGTAAGAGGTATCTATTGTAGAAGTTATCGTTTTGCTTCTCAACGTTCAATGTCTGCGGTGTGAGCAATGGCAACATCCTATCAAAGCCATTTTCTGCCATCCAGAACTCCGTTGCCACGGCTTGATTACGGAAGCGGATAGCTTCACGGATTAGCTTTTGCAGTGGCTCCACTTCGAGGAGTCCGTCGGGTAGGGGATATTTTGAATACAAGAGTTGGATATGTGCATTCTTCGGACTAAGTTGGAAGTTATATTGCAAGATACCATAGTAGAGCAACACCTGCACGTAGTGTTTCTCAACATGGAGTGAGCCATGCGGATTTGTATTTGCGTTCAATAAAAGTATTCTTTCCCGACTTCTGCTCAACAAGTAGTTTTAAGTCGGTTGTCATCAAGTCGACACGACCCTGTATGCCCAATCGTTCGCATACGAAGGAAGGTTCAAGAATTGCTTTCTCACGGTCGAAAGTTTGGAAGATTTCGTCAACAATCCCCTTGATATTCTCCACTTGTCGTTCTGCATCTTGTTTGAAAGATGCTGCATCAAAGTCGGGACAGGTCGCATAGTCCAAAGCCTTCTCTTTGAAGTTAGAACGGAAGGTATTTTTGATGTCGTATCCTGCAGGATGATTGATGATATCATCGAGTGCAGAACCAGCGAAATTACCCAATACAATGTGTTTATTGCTCAGGCGGGGGGTAAGTCTGTTGACAGTGAAAAGCAACGGATGGTGTCCATATGTTTCAAAACAATTAGCAATGGTAGAGATATCTATCAGATAGTCTGGCTCAACGACGATAAGACGTGGTACGACCTTTTTTCGGGTGACAGTGCAGTCAAGAAGATTCAGCTGCATCCCTTCGCGTAGCATCGGGCGTAAGTAGCTGAAATCAATGTAGTCTGGTGTGTTCATATAGTCCACCAACAAGAGTTCTTCGCTACTGTCTTGATTGGTCACAGCTACCTGAATAGTACTCTCGTCCCACTCTCTTACGATACAACGAATGTAACGATAATTCGTAATCTGTATATTCTCCGTTGTGCGTCCACGTGCAGGAATTTTCCCAACAAGGAACGAAGGGATAGCCTCCTGCACAACAGCAGAAACGAAAATAGCTAAGGCACGACAGTCGTAAGCCACGTCTTCAGGGAGAATCGGGGCATTAGAGTTACTATGTCGGCGCATTTTCTGGATTGCCACAATATCCTGTGGGGCGATGTTATGCTGCCTACAGAGCGACTCCACCTGCGAAGAAAGGTTGCCGAAACCATGTCGGGTGTTTTTTAATCCTTCATGACAAGTAATGACGAGCGTCTCGTGCATGATGAGTGCCTGTGCTTCAGATGGTGCCGAAAGGATGTCAGCGATACGTGAGAATAGTTCGTGTGCCATAGGATAAAGTCTCTTCAGTCCTCTTGGTAAAGAGGTATTACATTTTTTACAATGCGTGAGGACTAATTCGTTGGGTTATGTTTTTGAGTGGGTATTATTGCTTTTTCGTCAGTTGGTTGTGAGTTCTCTTTGTTACAGAAAGGCTATTAGTGTGAATTATTTTCATGAAGAGAAGAATTTATTTACATGAAAATAAATATTTCTTTTCACGATGAAAAATATTTCTTTTCATGAAAATAATTCACCGAAGCGAACCTTTTTAGCCCGCTTACTGTCCTCCTAAGCGTTCAAAGAAAGTGATAATTTCCTCCCAAGTCTTGAACTCTTCGCTACCGAAAAGTAGGCTTGTGCCGAGGAAATCGTCGTGTTCAGTACTACTGATGAAGTAGTCGCCATAGAGAAGTTGAGGCTGGTTGGTGAAGATTGTATGGTTCCACGCTGGTGCGCTGAAGGCATCTTCTATCCATGCCTGATGTTCAGTGATGGCTGACGGATTGTTGGTTGGTGCAGGACACACAAAGAATACGTTGTAGTTATCAAGTAAGAACTCGTAAGTTTTGTTCAAACTTGATTTCGGTTTGCCGTATCCATCAGCGAGTGTGTTCTGATCAATGAGTACCGTACGACGCTCGCGCCCTTCCTGTCGGTCGTCAATCCATCGGATAACAGGCATGAGGTAATGGAAAACAGCTTTCTCGATGAGTCGGTGTTCACCATGAAAACGGATTGCCTGAGGGTAATGTTCGTTGAAAGGTCGAAGGTGTGGACTACAGGGTCTGCATCACCAAAGAGTCCGAAGACGCGTTGCTGCTCTCCCTCTGTCACTTGTGAGAAACACTTTTCAGTTATTTCTTTATATTCCTTCACCAATGCTTTGGTTACGATTACCTCTTGTACGCCATCTTGTCGTGGATTTTGGAACACCTGTTTGCCCATCATATTCGTCTCGCTGATGGTTGTTCCCATTTGAAAAGCGGGATTCACGCAGATACGGTCGACACCATAAAGCATCTCGGTGTACATACCTCCCATTGAAGTACCAATAATAAGGTCGGGCTTTTCGGTGTCAACAAGGTTGCGTAATAGTTCCATTGCCTCCTCAGGATGTATGGGGAGGTCGGGTGCAATGACGGTAGCTTCGGGCATATAGTCCCTCAGTATCTGTACCGTATGACTTGAACCGGCTGACATAAAGCCGTGAACGTAGATAATCTTCTTTCCTACCATGAGGTCGGGAAAGGTCTTTTTATATTGATTTTCCATTGTTTCTATTTAGGAGTTAAAGGAGTTGAAGGAGTGAAATGGAGGGAGATGAATCTGGAGTTAAAGGAGTTAAAGGAGTGAAATGGAGGGAGATAAATCTGGAGTTAAAGGAGTTAAAGGAGTGAAATGGAGTTAAGACAAATGTGTTGTGGGTGTCTTTATGTTGATTTTCCCATATTAAAAACAACTTCAAATCTTGCCATTTGGAACTCTTTTTCAAGCCCTTTTAAACGAGTATGTATGAGATAATAGTGTGATAACTATACCCCTCTTTCTCCTTTTTGCCTCCCCTCCCTTCGGAGGGGTCGGGGGAGGCTTTTTATATCAGTGGCAAACTGATACCATTTATCTTCTGATAGATGTCGAGTGCATAGATATCTGTCATTCCACTGATGAAGTCGAGTACTGCCATGATACGTGTTTCAAGGCAAGGACTTTGGATGTCATACTGGCTTGAGAAGCTTCGAATAAGCTGCTGACTGTGGAAGTGTTCAGGCTCAACGGCAGCACCAATGAGAGCTTTCATCAGTGTTTCCATAATCTTATAGCCTGATAACTCAACGTCGAGGACAGCTTTACTGCGGTAAATCCTATCCACTGAGACTTCTGTACAGTGTTTGTAAGCCTGTCGTGGAAGCTCAGAAATATGTTTGATGAGCGACCCTTCGAAGGTTCCATTGAGTATCTCCTCTTCGTGTTCTACAAAGACATTGACACATTCTGCCTCCAATAATCCTACGGCACAGGCACGGAAGTAAACGACTTGTTCGTTTTGGTCGGTCACACCCTCGTCTTCTATGCGCTTTCTAATGCTCTTTCTGGTTTCTTCATCGAAGAAGCCAAGGAGCAAATCGGCAGTCTCCTCAAACGAAAGAAGTTTGAGTTTGTGGGAGTCTTCGATATCCATAATCTCGTAACAGATATCGTCTGCAGCCTCCATAAGATAGGTCAACGGATGACGAACATAACAGATACCATCCTCAGAGCTATCCTTTTGAATGATACCTAATTCATCAGCAATCTTCTTATAGGTTTCTTCTTCCGTAGCAAAGAAACCGAACTTGCCGTGTTTGCTGGCATAAGTAGAACTGAAAGGATACTTTACGATACTCGCTAAAGTGCTATAAGTCATCACAAAACCACCTTCTCTTCGGCCTAAGAAACGATGGGTCAGTAAGCGGAAGGCATTGGCATTGCCCTCAAAATGGGTGATGTCTTCCCAGAAATGAGGGCTAACTTTTTCCTTCAAGCTAATCCCTGGACCCTCTGTGAAGAATGCCTGCATAGCCTTTTCACCACTATGCCCGAAGGGAGGATTACCCATGTCGTGTGCATAACAAGCTGTCTGTACGATGGTTCCAATCTCTTCAAAGAGCGTACCACGCAACTCTGGGTGTATTTCGATGAGTCTTCTTGCAACGTCATCACCCAGAGATTTACCCAAGGAAGCCACCTCTAAAGAATGAGTTAGGCGGTTGTGCACAAAGACACTACCCGGAAGAGGGAAGACTTGAGTCTTGTTCTGCAGTCGTCGGAACGGTGCAGAGTAAATCAATCGGTCGCTGTCACGCTTAAATTCAGAGCGATCATCGTGTCGAAGGGCGTGACGCTCTTCTGTCCGAGACGCTTGTTGGATATGAGTTGTTGCCAGTTCATTGCGGGAGTTGTTGGGTGATGGGTGTTGAATATTTGGTGTTGATGATTTCTGTTTATTACTTGCTGGGTGCTGAATATTGGGTGTTGGGTGTTGAATATTGGGTGTTGATGATTTCTGTTTATGATTTATTGGGGGCTTGAAAGCTACACACAAAAGTAATTAAAATTGGCTAAAAACAAGTTTTTTACTTCATAAAATGTATGAATGTGGCTTTAAATGCTTAATTTTGTACCTTATTATATGGCAATGATACAGATAAAAGTAATTAATAAAGGGCATCAGCAGCTTCCTGCTTATGCTACTTCACAGAGTGCGGGGATGGACCTCCGCGCTAATATCGATGCACCTATCGTACTGCAACCCATGGAGAGAAGACTTATTCCAACTGGTCTTCATATTGCACTTCCAGTGGGGTTTGAAGCACAGGTGCGCCCTCGTAGTGGTCTTGCTTTGAAGCATGGACTGACTGTTCTCAACTCTCCTGGTACGATTGATGCCGACTATCGTGGTGAAATCATGGTACTACTCATTAACTTCTCAGATGAACCTTTTACCATCAATGATGGTGAGCGCATTGCGCAGATGGTCATTGCACGTCACGAACAAGCAGAGTTTGTTGAGGTAGAAGAACTCGATGAGACCGAACGTGGTGAAGGCGGATATGGCCATACGGGCGTGAAGTAAAGACAAAGAAAGAAACGATAAATGTTCAATAACGTTATATTGAAAGTCACAAAGATGCGCCGTACCCTCCTTGCTCTTGCTTTGTTGGGCGGCTCTTTGGCGATGCATGCTGATCGAAAGGATAGCCTTCAAAGTTATAACTACTTCTTCCTTGAGGCGATACGGCAGCAAGATATGGGCAACCTTACGGCTGCTTTCGACCTTCTGTGCCATGCACGCGACCTCAATCCACAAGCTCCAGAGGTTTATTACCAGTTAGCTGCTTTTTATGTGGATATGAAGAAGGATGCGGTGGCACGTGAATACTTCGAGAAGGCAGCAAGTCTTGACCCCGAAAACTCAGCTTATCAGGAAAAATTAGGAAAGCTTTATGTGTCACAGAAAGACTATCCTAATGCAATAAAGCCTTTGAACGCCTTTATGAATCCAATAAAACGCGTTCTGACGTACTGCAAATTCTCTATCAACTCTACGGTTCCCAGAATGATTACAAGATGATGATCAAGTGCTTGGAACGTCTGGAAACACTGGAAGGAACCAACGAGCAGATTTCACTTAGTAAGATGCAACTCTACGAACAGATGGGGGAAAAGCGCAAGGAGTATGATGAATTGAAGTCACTCGTTGATAGTCATCCGCTCGATCTTAACTATCGTGTGATGTTCGGAAACTGGCTTTTGCAGAATGGAAAGAAGAAGGAAGCACTTCAAAAGTATCGTGATGTACTGAAAGAAGACCCTGATAACTCGCTTGCCAAGCTTTCCATGATGGATTATTATAATAATATTGGAGACAAGGCTACTGTAAAAACAATCCTACAGGAACTCTTGCAATCGCCAAAAACAGAAAAGGAAGCGAAGTTAGAGTTACTCCGTCAGGTCATTACAAGCAGTCAGAAAGATAATACTCCAGATAGTACTGAGGTGATGAGGCTCTTCTCTGTAGCCTTAGCTGTTCCTCAAGAAGATGCCGATATCTATATGCTTAAAGCCGCATATATGACACTTCGCAAGCAACCAAAGGCTGCAGTCAATCGCGTTTATGAGCAAGCTCTTGAGGTAGAACCCGATAATTCGCGTGCAAGAATAGCATTGATACAGAATATTTGGGACACACAAGACTACGATAAGGTCATCGCTATTTGCCGACCAGCCATAGAATACAATCCAGATGAGATGGCATTCTATTATTTCCAAGGTATGGCTCAGTTCCAAAAGCACGACGGTGACGCGGCACTGGAGACCTTCCGCAAGGGAGTTGGACAGATAAAGCCAGACAGTGATCCAAGTATTGTTTCAGACTTTACGCTATCATGGGTGATATCCTGCATGAGAAGGGTAGGAATAAAGAGGCTTTTCAAGCCTATGACAGCTGTTTGCAGTGGAAAGCAGACAATGTGGCTGCATTGAATAACTATGCCTATTACCTCAGTGAGGCGAATGAAAACCTCACAAAGGCAGAGCAGATGAGCTATAAGACTATTAAGGCTGAGCCAAATAATAGTACTTATCTTGACACCTACGCATGGATTCTTTTCCAGCAAAAGCGTTACGAAGAGGCAAAGATATATATCGAACAAGCGATTCGTAATGACTCTACACTGAGCAATGTAGTCAAGGAACACGCTGGTGATATCTATGCACAGACAGGCGATATAGAGAAAGCTCTTGAGTTCTGGAGGAAGGCTCTCGAAGGAAATAAGGAGAATGCGACACTGAGAAAGAAGATAGAACTAAAGAAATACATAGCAGAATGAAAAAAACTAAGATATTACTTGTAAGCATGACTGCTCTGCTGTTGGCATCATGTGGTACAAAGAAAGCTGTGATTCAACAGAAACCTGTGCAGGATAACAAGGTTGCACAGCAGACAGCACCTGCTACAAAGGATAGCAAGATGCAGAGTGTTGTTGTCATGCAGCGTGTTGCAGACAATGCACTTTACCAAAAGAACCTTGTTTCAAATCTTACTTTTACGCTCAACGATGGGCATAAAGATATTACCGTACCAGGTATTCTGCGTATGCGTAAAGATGAGGTTATCCGTCTACAGTTGCTGATTCCAATTCTTCGTAGTGAGGTGGGACGTATCGAGTTTGCAAAGGATTATGTCCTCTTTATTGATCGCATACATAAGCAGTATGTAAAAGCAAGCTACGATGAGGTAGGATTCTTGCGTGATAATGGAATCAACTTCTATTCACTCCAGTCGCTTTCTGGAATCAAGTGTTTATCCCTCGTCAACAAAAGGTGAGCGAGGCAGACCTCTCACAGTTTGCTGTTGATGAGAGTAAAACACAGACAGAGGGTTCTACTCTGATAAGTCTTAAAGACGGAAAGATGGATTATAAGTGGTCAGTTAATCCTAAGAGCAATCAGATTGTCCTAACAACTGTTACTTATAATAGCAATACACATGGTGCTTCAAAGCTCTCATGGAGTTATGATGACTTTAAAGCGTTTGGCTCAAAGCTCTTCCCTGCAAGTCAGCTATTGACAATCAATACACCAAAGTTTGGACAGAAGCCAGCAAAGACACTTAAGGCAAGTTTCGATCTTGAGAGCTTCAGCGATGCCAGCGATTGGGAAGTTTTTACCACACCATCTGATAAGTATACAAAAGTAAGCGTAGAGGATATCCTCGGCAAACTAATGAACTTTTAAATGAAACGTCTTTCTTTATTATTCATATTGTCAATAATGTGTATGCTGAGTGTTTCTGCGCAGCATTCACGTAAGCATAGGAAACAGCAAAAAACAGCTGTGGCTCAATCCGTAGAACCCCAAACTACCGTAAAGGGTAAGGGTAAGAAAGCTGTAAATGCGATTAATAACAACCACGCTGTAGCACCTGCTACTCCTGTAAAAGGTCAGAAGCCAATAGTTGAGAAACTGCAAACTCAACCCCAACCGAAGGGCAAGCAGCAGCAGGATAAGTTACAACACCAGCAACAACTCAAGGGACAGCAACCTCAAGTGAAGGGACAACAACCTCAACTCAAGGGTCAACCTGCTCAAGTGAAGGGTCAGCAAGTTGTCCGTGGTAAGGGTGCTGTACGCAACGCTCATGTTGGTAAGAAGGGTGCAAAGGGTCCTGCATACGTGACGACAGAGGAAATCAAAGGTTTACAACAGCAAAACTTGAAGTTGCAAAAAGAGATTTCAGAGCACGAAGAGGAAATGAAAGTAAAGCAGAAGGACGTTGACGACCGTCTGCAGAAGATTGTACGCCTTGATACTGAAATCGGTCAGCACCAAAGAACGATTGATACAATCGCCACAGATATCAAAGGATTGGATTCGAATATCGGTATCCTGAAAGGTCAGTTAGCTTCTCTTGAGTCACAGTTGGGCGAGCGTCGTGCTCGTTTCATCCGTTCTATGCGTTACATGGCACGTCATCGTAGTATTCAAGACAAGTTGATGTTCGTCTTCTCGGCAAAGAACTTGACCCAGATGTATCGTCGTCTTCGTTTCGTACGTGAGTATGCTGCCTATCAGCGTGCGCAGGGTGAACAACTCAAGGCAAAGCAGATGCAGGTAGATGAGAAGCATACACAGCTGAAACAGGTACGTGTCAATAAGAGTAATCTTCTCTATAAAGACCGTCAGGTACATGCTCAGATGGAGCGTAAGCGTGTTGAACAGCAGACGGTTGTAAGTTCTTTGCAAAACGACCAAAAGGTGTTGCAGGGTGTTATCGCACAGCGTCGTCAACAGCAGCAGGCTCTGAATGCACAGATTGACCGACTTATTCAGATTGAAATACAGAAGGCACGTGAACGTGCTATTGCAGAAGCAAAGGCGCAGGCTGCCGCTCGTGCCGCTGCCGCTAAGAAGCGTGCAGAAGAATTGGCACGTAAGAAAGCCGCTGCAGAGGCTGCCGCTCGAGAGAATGCGCGCCGTATTGCAGAGGCGAAAGAGCGTGAAGCAAAGGCAAAGGCTGCCGCTCGTGCTGCTGCTGAGGCTGCCGAGAAGGCTCGTCAGGAAGCCGCTGCTCGTGCTGCTGCAGCCAGAGCTGCTGCAGAAAAGGCACGTCAAGAGGCTTTGCAGAAGGAACGTGTTGCTGCTCGTGAGCGTGCTATTCGTAAGGCAGAAGAGCAGGAAGCTGCTGCTAAGGCTGCACAAGAAAAGGCTGAGGCTCGTGCTGCTGCTGAGAAGGCTCGTGCCGACCAGATGGCACGTGAGGCTGAAGCAAATCGTGTGGCTGCCGAACGCAAGGCTGATGCCGACCGTGAGCGTGCAGCTCGTGAGGCTGAAGCTGCACGAGCTTCTTCTGCTGAAAACAATGATATGCTCAGTTCTGCCGATCGTGCGATAACAGGTAACTTTGCCAATAACCGTGGTAGATTGCCAATGCCATTGTCGGGTCAGATTGTTAGCCATTTTGGTCAGTACAATGTGGCTGGTATGTCAAATATTCGTTTGAACAATGATGGTATCAATATCAAGGGTGCTCCTGGCAGTGCTGTTCGTAGTGTCTTTATGGGCGAGGTGAGCGGTGTCTTCATGGCAGGTGGTATGAGTGTCGTGATGATTCGTCATGGTATTTATATCTCTGTTTATGCTAATTTGGGTTCTGTCGGTGTCAGCAAGGGACAGAAGGTTGGTACGGGACAGACCATCGGAACTGTTGGTAAGACGGGTATTCTTCAGTTCCAGTTGCGTAAGGAGACTGCTAAACTGAATCCAGAGCAGTGGTTGCGTTAATAAGTATCCTATCTTATATATTAATAATGTGGGCTTATTGAGTTGAAAGTGACGATAATTCGCTTCGTGTTTTAGCGTCTTTCCAAGTTTAATAAGTACGTTATAACTAAATTATCTTCATGAGAAGGAATATTTCTTTTCATGAAGATAATTCTTTTTTATCATGAAGAAGATTGTTTTTTATCATGAAGAAAAACCTTCTTCGGCAGCTGTCAGGTAAATCTTTTCCTTCTATTAGTTAGCTATTTGCCTCTTATTCCCCTTGTTATAATGGGTTTAATGCCCCTTTCTTCTCATCTTTAGCTGATGTGTTGATGCTTCGCACATATCGTGCTAAGGCTTCGCACATATTGTGCGGATGGTAAGCACCAATGGTGCGGAGTGCTAAACACATCCAAATATGTTATGTAAATGGACTCAACTAATTGATGAAAATTGCATAGAAGATATTATTGTGGATTCTTATCGCAGACTTTTAGCTTTCTAATAGGTACTCATGTGAAATTCGTTTTGTTCTATAAAAGAAAATAATTGTCCTGTTCTTCTCTGTTTGGTAGAGGAAAAGCAAAAGGGTAAAATTGCAATTTAATATCTAATTTATTTTTTGCTTTGCGGATAAATGTTTATATTTGCAGAAAATAAAGTACAATCAGCTATTTGAATAAAAGACTTTCAGGCTTTTTTATATGTGCTGATTTGGCGAAGATAAATTAGGAAACAATGCAGACAATCGGACATCTCTCTGTTCTTATTCACGAACAAGCAAAAAAATACGGAGCAAAACCAGCAATCACTTTCCGTAACTTTGGCAGTCTGGACTGGAAGACAGTGTCATGGAACCAGTTCTCAATGCGCGTAAAGGAAGTGTCAAATGCGCTCTTGAACCTCGGAATGAAGCCACAAGAGACTATTGCTGTGTTTTCACAAAACTGTATCCATCATCTGTATACTGATTATGGTGCATACGGAGTACGCGTGATTAGCATTCCGTTCTATGCAACAAGTTCTGAACAACAGATACAGTATATGATTCAAGATGCCAATGTAAAGTTTCTTTTCGTTGGCGAACAGGAGCAATATGACAAGGCGCGTCGTATTCAATCCCTTTGCCCTACATTGGAACGTATAATTGTCTTCGACTCAAGTGTATGCCTCAGTCAGCATGATCCAAACTCTATTTATTTCGCAGACTTCTTAAAGTTAGGTGAAGGCTTTCCACGTGAAGCAGAGGTAGAAGAGCGTTTGGCGCAGGCAAACTATGATGATATTTGTAATATTCTTTACACAAGTGGTACTACAGGTGAGAGCAAGGGAGTTATCTTGACTTATAAGATGTATCAGGCTGCTATGGATGCGAATAGGAAGAGTGTGCCTGTAAATGAAAAAGACCGTGTTATCAACTTCCTGCCGTTCAGTCATGTCTTCGAGCGTGGTTGGGCTTGTTTGTCTCTCGCTGCGGGTGCAGAATTGATTGTAAACACTTATCCAAAGGAGATTCAGCAGAGTATGCGTGAGACGCATCCAACAAGCATGGCTTCCGTACCTCGTTTCTGGGAGAAGGTCTATGTGGCTGTAAAGGAGCGCATGGATAAGTCAAGCATCGTTCAGCGTAAGCTTTTCTATCATGCTTTGAATGTTGGAAGAAAGCGTAATATACAGTATCTTGCACGTGGTAAGCGTGTTCCTTTGACGTTGGAGATGGAGTATAAGTTTGTTAATAAGACGGTTTTGAGTCTTGTTCGCAAACAGTTAGGCTTGGAGAATCCACATCTCTTCCCAACAGCTGGAGCCTATGTATCTCCAGAGGTAGAGGAGTTTGTACATAGCATCGGTATTACCATGATTGTTGGTTATGGCTTGACTGAGAGTTTGGCAACCGTTACCTGTGACCATGTAGGACAGCCTTATACCGTTGGTTCTGTGGGTAGACCGCTTGAGGGTATTGATATAAAGATTAGCGATGAGGGTGAAGTAATGCTGAAAGGTCCAACGATTATGCCAGGTTACTTCCGTCGTGATACAGCTAATGCAGAGGCATTTGATAAGGAGGGTTACTTCCATACTGGTGATGCCGGTTATATGAAGGACGGTGAGTTATTCTTAAAAGAGCGTATCAAGGATCTCTTCAAGACTTCTAATGGTAAGTATATTGCACCACAGATGGTGGAGGCGATGCTGTTAGTAGATAAGTTTATTGAGCAGGTTTCAGTGATTGCTGACCAGCGTAAGTTTGTTTCTGCTCTGATTGTTCCAGAGTATTCTGTATTGGAAGAGTGGGCAAGAGAGAATCATATAGAGTTTAAAGATCGTGAGGAGTTATGCCAAGATAAACGTGTAAACGAGATGATGCGTGAGCGTATCGAAACCTTACAGCAGCGTTTGGCATCATACGAGAAGATTAAACGTTTCACCCTTCTCGCTCACCATTTCTCAATGGAAAACGGAGAGTTAACGAATACGTTGAAGCTAAAGCGTTCGGTTGTAAACCGCCGCTATCATGATGTGATAGAAAGATGTACGAGGAGTAGGGAAGTAAATGAGTTGATGGGTAGACGTGTCGACGAGTTGACAGGTTAGTTGTTAAGATGAATTAGACTGGTTTTTATGATCTTCACTGGACTCGCCAGTCTTATTACTTCTGTCAGTTTTACTCGTTCTATCAACGTTCATAATCCCACTCCAACGATAAAAGAATAAAGATGATAACAGCAGATCAGCTAAAAGATATCCAAGAACGCACTGAAGCGTTGCACCGTTACCTTGATATTGACAAGAAACGAATAGAGTTTGAGGAGGAACAACTCCGTACACAAGCCCCAGATTTTTGGGATGACCCAGCTCGTGCACAGGAGCAGATGAAGAAAGTTAAGGATATCGAGAAATGGGTTAAAGACTATGATAAGGCACGTGCGTTGGCTGATGAAGTACAGTTGGCGTTCGATTTCTATAAAGATGAACTTGTCACTGAGGAGGAAGTTGATGCCGCATACGCTAAGGTTCTTAAGGTAATCGAAGGATTAGAGCTTAAGAATATGCTACGTCAGGAGGAGGATCCGATGGAGTGTGTGATGAAGATTAATTCTGGAGCGGGCGGTACGGAGAGTCAAGACTGGGCTTCTATGCTGATGCGTATGTATATGCGTTGGGGCGAAGCACAGGGATATAGAGTTACTATCTCTGATATACAGGAAGGCGATGAGGCTGGTATTAAGAGTGTGACAATGAAGTTTGAGGGTGGAGAATACGCTTATGGCTATTTGAAGAGTGAGAATGGTGTTCACCGTTTAGTACGTGTTAGTCCGTTCAATGCCCAAGGTAAGCGTATGACAAGCTTTGCCAGCGTCTTCGTTACGCCATTGGTTGATGATACGATAGAGGTATATGTTGACCCTGCTCGCGTCAGTTGGGATACCTTCCGTTCGAGTGGTGCGGGTGGACAGAACGTCAACAAGGTGGAATCGGGTGTACGTTTGCGCTATCAATATGAAGACCCTGACACTGGAGAACAGGAGGAAATCCTCATTGAAAATACGGAAACTCGTGATCAACCAAAGAACCGTGCTAAGGCTATGCAGCTCTTGAAGTCGCAGTTGTATGACCGTGCAATGAAGAAACGCATGGAAGAACAGGCTAAGATTGAGGCTGGTAAGAAGAAGATTGAGTGGGGAAGTCAGATTCGAAGTTACGTCTTTGATGACCGTCGTGTGAAGGATCACCGCACTAATTATCAGACTTCTGATGTGGATGGTGTGATGGATGGTAAGATTGATGACTTCATCAAAGCTTATCTTATGGAGTTTCCAACGGAGGAATAGAAAGCTTCTTCTGTCTTCTCTGAGGGGAGTAAAGAGCCTAAGGAAAAGTGGATTGGGTAAAGATTATCGAAAGAAAAAACTGCGATTATCCCACTGTAATCCAATATTTCTCCTCCTTTTGCGGAACTTAGGGAGGTTTATTCCCTTATTAATAATGATATACAACCTTTTAAAATAATATAACTATGAGTGAAAGAAGTAAGTAAAGCGTAAGGAAAGAGAACTTAAACAAGAAAAGCAGGCTAATCGTGTCGTTGCTTGGTTGGCTGTGATTTTAGTCGCTTTGGGCGTTCTTACAATCATTATAGCATCAAATAGCTAATAGTAAACAGGACATAAATGATACGCGACTGTTATCTCTTAGATCGTAACAGTCGCTTATTATATTAACAATAGGGCTCTCATGAGTGGATTAGAGATTGAAAGAAAGTTCTTAGTTCATAAGAATATGGACTGGAAAAAGCATGCAAGTAGTTGTAGTCACATACAACAAGGATATTTTGCAGCTGTTAATACCGTTCGTGTTCGTATCAGGGACGATAAGGGATATCTGACAATCAAAGGTCCATCACGTACAGGTGGTCTATCACGTTATGAGTTTGAAAAAGAGATTACACTGGAAGAAGCACAGCAATTAATGCTTTTATGCGAGCCAGGTGTGATTGATAAGCATCGCTATCTTGTACCTTTTGAAGGTCATACCTTTGAGATAGATGAGTTTCATGGTGATAATGATGGACTCGTCTTGGCTGAAGTGGAGTTAGGAAGTGAGGATGAATCGTTTGATAAGCCAGACTTTATTGGCTTAGAAGTTACGGGTAATCGCCACTTCTATAATTCCCAGATGCGTCGCAATCCATTTAAGCTTTGGCGCGATATCGTACCAGAAGAATACCGATGAGCACGGCTATTGTCGAGCCAATAGCATCTGCGAAGAAGTCGAGCCATTCACCACTTCGATTCCCATTCGTACAGTAGGATTGAAGAACTTCAATGAGTCCTCCCATGATAATAGGTAGAAACCAGACCCATACAATGATGAATTTGGGGCTGGGCTGCTTTGTATTGCGTAAGTATTCGAGGCTTATACTTAGGCCTAAAACTAAGTAAATAAGACTATGTGTCCACTTATCTATAAACCGAACAGAGCTCCGTGGCGTTTCTGGAATAGTCATAAAACACAATATCCAAGTTCCGATTACAATAATACAACTAAATGGGTATTTAGTTAAGATGTGTTTTGTTATGCTCATATTTTACTTCTAATTTGACACAAAAGTAGATATTTTTTCGTAAATTTGCGCATATATTCAAATCAAAATTCTATGAGTGAACAAAAAAGAGCGAAGTTTGGAAGCAAGTTAGGTATGATTCTTGCCACTGCAGGCGGTGCTGTTGGTTTGGGTAATGTATGGCGTTTCCCTTATATGGCAGGCCAGAATGGTGGAGCAGCTTTCATTCTTATTTATATTGGTTGTATCTTGTTATTGGGCTTGCCTTGTATGATTAGCGAGTTCATTATCGGTCGTCATGCAGCCTCAAATACGGCACGAGCCTATACAAAGTTATCTAATGGGAGTGCTTGGAAGTGGGTTGGTTACTTAGGAGTGCTCACTGGTTTCCTCATTACGGGCTATTACGCTGTCGTTTCGGGCTGGTGTTTGCAATATGGTACAGCCTCTGTGTTGAATCATCTTCACGGTACACCAGATTATTTCAAGTCTTATTTTACAGACTTCTCTACCAACCCATGGAAGCCAGTTCTATGGACAGTAATGATTCTACTTTTCACGCATTACGTTATCATTCATGGTGTTAGGAATGGTATCGAGCGTGCTTCAAAGATTCTGATGCCAGCACTTTTCGTGCTTTTGGTGGCTATTGTCGTTGCATCTTGCCTTCTTCCAGGCGCAAGTAAGGGCGTAGAATTCCTATTGAAGCCCGACTTCAGTAAGGTAACAGGCGATGTATTCTTGGGCGCTTTAGGGCAATCATTCTATTCGATGAGTATTGCGATGGGGTGTATCTGTACATACGCCTCTTATTATAGTCGTCATACAAAGTTGTTGAACTCAGCAGTACAGATTGGTATCATTGACACCTGCGTTGCTATTCTTGCAGGTTTGATGATTTTCCCAGCTGCATTCTCTGTGGGAGTAAGTCCTGATAGTGGACCATCTCTTATCTTCATTACCCTTCCAAATGTCTTTGAGCAGGCCTTTGCGAGTATGCCTATAGTTGGTTATATCATTTCAATGGCATTCTATCTGTTGCTTTCAATGGCAGCGTTGACCTCATTGATATCCCTACACGAAGTGAGTACAGCCTTCTTCCAAGAGGAGTTACACATCAGCCGCCCACGTGCTGCAATGATTGTTACGGCTGGATGTTCGCTTATTGGTGCAGTCTGCTCGCTGTCATTGGGCGAGTGGAGTTTCCTCAAGGTGGCAGGTGTCGACCTCTTCGAGGTCTTCGACTTTGTGACAGGACAAATCTTCCTACCTATAGAGGACTTCTCACCTGCCTATTCATAGGCTGGTATGTACCAAAGAAATTGGTGAAGGACGAATTTACCAACTGGGGAACCACACGTGGTATCTTCTTTGGTGCCTATTACTTCCTCATCCGTTTTGTTTGTCCATTGGCTATTCTCGCAATCTTCCTACATCAGTTAGGAGTTTTCTAAGCCATTAGGTACGCAATTTTCCTCTATCTTCTCTATCCTTGAAAAGTATGAGAAGAAATCCTATACCCACCCTTCTCCAATAGGAGAGGGGATGGGGTAAGAAAAAAAGAAGTATTAACTTCCAACATTAATTTACAACCTATTATCACCAACTAATACTTAATAATCCTCTAACCCTCCCTTATATATATAATGATTTCTTCTTTTGAAGGATTCATCAGAGTTTAAACATTGTATACTATGAACCTAAAATCAATTTTCTATCTCCATCGTTCCGATCGAAAAGTGCTGTTGCTACTCTTGCTGTTTATCGTTGGTAGCATTGGTTTGATTATCTTTGTTGGCAATCAAACAACGGAAACTTCTGCTGTGAAAAGCGATAGTATAAGTAAGAACAAACCCACTTCTTTCTCCCGTAAAGAGCAACTTCCAGAAGTTGAAACAGCAGAGGGTAACACCTATTTCCTTTCGATCCAAATACAGCTACAGCCGAAGAGTTGCAGCAGTTAGGCTTAGCTCCTTTCCAAGTACGTAATATCATCAAGTATCGTTCTAAAGGAGGAGTCTATCGCTCACCGATGGACTTTGCCCGCCTCTATGGTCTTACGCGCAAACAGTATCGAACGTTAGAACCCTATATAACGATTGGTGATGATTACGAACCAGCCTCCACGCTCGCCTCTGTACAAGCTTATATTGCTCAAAAAGAAGCTGATAAGCAGGCTGCTCATGCGGCTTATGAGGCCTATAAGGCGCAAAACACGTATAAACCTAACAGAGGGAATGACCGTGACACCCTTCGCTACCCATTGAAACTGAAAGCAGGTGAACATATCAACCTCGTTACTGCTGACACAACCCAGCTAAAGAAAGTCCCCGGTATAGGCTCAGGGTGGGCACGTGCCATTCTTAACTACGGTAAACGATTAGGTGGATACGTTGCTGTGGGACAACTGCAAGAGATTGAAGGATTCCCAGAAGAAAGCCTACCTTACTTCTCTATCGCTAACCCACAGACAGAGAAGATAAACCTAAATACTGCAACTCTCGCACAACTTCGTAAGCATCCTTATGTGAATTTCTATCAGGCTAAGGCTATTTGCGACTATAGACGGCTGAAAGGAAAACTAACCAGTCTCTCACAACTCCACTTATTAAAGGACTTTACGCCTGAAGCAATCGAACGTCTGCGGCCGTATGTCGCGTTTTAGGTAGGCATGTTTTATGTGCGATTATAGGGTTCTGATAGAAACTCTTTACTATCTTTTTTCGTTGTGTTGATGCTCCGCACCATTGGTGCTCACCATCCGCACCAATGGTGCGGGGCGTTAATTCCCTTGCTATCTATCGTTGTGTGGAATCTAATAGCAATCATTCCAACAGCTTGAAGATGATTTCTGATAATAAAAAAAGACATTCATTGCTTTGCATTGTCTTTCATTTAGCTTACCTTTGCATAAAGAATAAAGTAAACGCAATGGATATACAGGAGATTTACAAGATTTACCAAGCGCACCCTGTTGTGACCACAGACAGCCGTAACTGTCCTGAAGGAAGTATTTTCGTGGCATTGAAGGGAGCATCATTCGATGGTAATAAGTTTGCAGAAGCAGCCTTAGAAAGGGCTGTAGCTATGCGATCATTGACGAAAAGGAATATGCAAAGGCAGGCGACGAGCGTTATATCCTCGTTGATGACGCCCTTGTAACTTATAAAGAATTGGCACGCGAGCATCGTCGTCAGTTCTCAATCCCTGTGATTGGTATTACAGGAACAAACGGAAAGACGACAAGTAAAGAACTTATCTCTGCCGTATTGGCTGAGAAGTTTAATGTACATCATACGGAGGCGAACTATAACAACGATGTAGGTGTGCCTCGTACGTTGTTAGGTATTCGTCCAGAACATGAGATTGCAGTTATCGAGATGGGTGCTTCTCACCCTGGTGACATTGAAAAATTGGTTACATACGTAGAGCCAACTTGTGGTTTGATTACTAATGTCGGTCGTGCACATCTTCAGGGTTTTGGTAGTTTTGAGGGCGTAAAGAAGACCAAGGGTGAACTTTATGATTTCCTTAAAGCTCATGGTTGTTTACTTTTTCTCAACGAGAGCAATCCCGATTTGACGAAAATGGCAGAACAGCGAGCGTTTGATCGTATCATAACTTACGGACAAGATGAAACTGCTGATGTGCAAGGTTATGTTGTTAGCTGCGCTCCGTGTTTGAAGTTTGAGTGGCAGTCATCAAGCCTTAACACCCATCAGCCAGCACCTACTATCTACGAAGTGCAAACCCATCTCATTGGTTCTTACAACTTAGATAATATGCTGGCAGCCATTGCTATTGGTCTTCACTTTGGTGTTACGCCACAGCAAATCAACTATGCTTTGGAGAACTATGTGCCTCATAACAATCGTTCGCAGTTGACTGAGACAGCACATAACAAGCTTATTGTGGATGCTTACAATGCTAATCCATCCAGTATGGCTGCTGCGATAGAGAACTTCCAACTGATGGAGGTAGAGAATAAGATGGCTATCCTCGGTGATATGCGTGAACTTGGAGAAGCGTCTGCAGAAGAACATCAGAAGGTTGTGGAATTGCTTAAGGCTACAGACATTCGTAATGTATGGCTTGTTGGAGAGGAGTTTGGAAAGACACAAACCGATTTCCGCAAGTTCCGCGACATTGATGAGGTGAAAGGAGATAGCTCTTCATCGTCCAGAGGATCATTATATCTTGATAAAAGGTAGTAATGGCATCAAGCTTTTTGAGCTTCCAGCCTTGCTATAACAAGAAAGAAAAACGGCGAGAAAGTTTGTGTTAGTTCCGAGAAAATAGTTAACTTTGCACTTGCTTTTAAGCTATCGGGATGTAGCGCAGTTGGTAGCGCACTACGTTCGGGACGTAGGGGTCGCCAGTTCGACTCTGGTCATCCCGACAGAAAAAGGGAAGAAGCCGTTTGGTTTCTTCCCTTTTTGGTTTTATTGGGCTAATTAGCCTTATTAGCCTAATTAGTCCTATAAGCCTTATTAATTATCATTCCCTTAGTTTTTCTCTGCAATCTTCAAGGATAGCCATCAACTCATCCATCTTTGTTGTGCGCAACATAGCGATGCGTGTCTTCTTAAAATCGGGGATTCCTTTGAATATTGGCGATGCAGCTAAGTGTCGGCGGGTGTGCAAGATACCACGATGTTCGTCGATACGTTCTACATTTATGCGTAGCATTTCTTCAAGTATATCAATCTTGTCGTTGATAGTCAACTGCTTCTCACCTTGATTAAAGAGCCACGGACAACCGAAGGTTGCACGACCAATCATCACCGCATCAACACCATAACGGTCGAACTTCTCGTGCGCTTCTTCAATACTTGTAACATCACCATTGCCAATGATGGGGATATGAATGCGTGGATTGTTCTTCACCTCACCAATCAGTGTCCAGTCAGCTTCACCTGTATACATCTGTGCGCGAGTACGTCCATGAATGGTTAATGCCTGTATACCGCAGTCTTGCAGTTGCTCAGCAAGATCGGTGATAATGAGGTTGTCGTTGTCCCAACCTAATCGAGTCTTCACTGTGACTGGTGTGTTGACAGCCTTTACGACCTCTCTTGTGATGTCAAGTAGCAGTGGGATGTTCTTCAACATACCAGAACCAGCACCCTTGTTTGCCACCTTCTTCACTGGACAACCAAAGTTAATGTCAATCACATCGGGCTTTACCTGTTCTACAATCTTAGCTGCTTCAACCATTGAAGCTACATCCCTGCCATATATCTGTATTCCTACAGGACGCTCACTATCGTCAATGACTAATTTTGAAAGTGTCGACTTGATACTACGGATGACGGCATCAGCCGACACAAACTCCGTATATACCATGGCTGCACCGAAGCGTTTACACATCTTGCGGAAGCCAATATCTGTCACATCTTCCATTGGAGCCAAGAATAGTGGGCGTTCCCCCAAATCTATTGTTCCTATTTTCATAGGTGCAAAGGTAACGAAAAGGCTTTGAATAGTAAAGGAGTAAGAAGGCAAAAAAGTAAAAGGAGGGAATGTTTTAATATCCTTCCGTTAAATGTATGGATGCTTTTCGTATTGCTTTAACGTATGAACCATAGCTACTCATTAAACAAAAACTTGGCTAAGACAGTCAACAATCTGACTTATTATCATCCTCTTTCATTGAAAACCTTTTCATTTTAAGACTTCGAAAACTTATAGACAAGAGTTTGAAAAAATATTACATAAATTCGAATAAGACATCAATAAATAACGGCAAAACCACATACAAAAAGAAGGTTTGCAATTAACAGAGAATCAGGTAGTTATCAAGCGGTAAAGTAAAAGGTGCTTAATTGGACTTCAAAAGGGCGTTAGTAAGGGGCTTAAAGGGCACCTTTTGCAAGCCAATTAGGCGTCTTTTAGAAGCCAAAAGAGCATGTATTGGTTTTGAGTCGCACGAAAATAATTTACAAACTTCAACTGATAAGGGAATGCGTTGATAGTAGTAGACAGATAGACATTGCAGCTAATTACATTTATCATGTAGTTTATCCCCCTTTGTAAAACCATCTAATTAGAGGTAATCATACCATGTATGTGGATGAATCTCATTCTATTAATAATCTACGCATTTAACGGAAGAACTGTTTTTTAACCCAAATCGGTCATTAGACCACAAAAGTATAGTTTTTATTACTATGGTATTGTTTCCTAACATCTTTTATTTTCTTATCGGCATCTTGTGTGTCTTTGTAACTTGACGTAGCCCGCTACGCCTGTGTTACAAAGCCAAACAATCTGCTCGATAATAAAACAAAATATGTTTAGCCTCTAATGACCGCATTCTATGTTTCCCACCAAATAAAATCTTGTTTTTAACGTTACTTTTAACAGTTGCGTTCCAAGAGTTCCGATTATTCTCTATCCATTCATCTTTTGTTACATTTATCTCTTGATATATTCGTATTCTCGATTATACTTTTCTTTTGATACGGCTAATGCCGTTATTACGTGTATGAGTTTGTTCTTTACATTATTCAGTGCTACGCCTTGATGTTTTCCTCTGCTGATAAGCTGTTCAAAATATTGCCTGAACTTGGGTTCCCATCTAACAGTAATTCTTGCAGCCTGTGTGAGTAAGGATTTGAGCATTTTGCTTGCTATTTTACTTACTCTTGCTACCTTATGTACACTTGTTCCAGACTCTTGTGCAAATGCTGCTACCCCCAATACGTGGCTATCTTCTTTGCATTGCCGCCAAAGTCTTTAAAATTGTTTGTGTAAGCGATAAAGGCCGTGGCATTGATTAAGGATATTCCTTTGATAGAGGTAATGCTGTCGTGGGTTGTCTTGAGTTCATCATCCTCTTCGATAAGTTCCTGCATCTTTTTCCTCGCATTTTTTTATGGTGGCTTTTTATCTGTTGAATTATCTTGGCTGCACTATCAACAATGAATTTTTACATCGCCTAATTCTTTCTTGAAGTCATCCGTAACGTTCTTACGAACATCCATTGCTTTCACCTGAGATACCAGATGCTGGCGGTACAAAAAAATAATTCCTTGAGCCGAGAAACGTTCTTTGATAAAGGAACGTAACATACTGCCATATCTTGATAACGGTAAGCATAGAGGGCTATCTTTAACGAGTCAGCCTTGTCACTCTTACCTCTGCTAATACCCAAGGATCTTTTTAATACGAAGTCCGCTGTCGAGCCATATTGAATAGCCTTTAGCGTACAGGAAGTTGCTTAAAGGCAAAGAGTATTTACCAGTCTTTTTCTCCACACAAGAGTAGTTCATCAGGGGTTATCTTCTTTACAGATGACTTTATCCACTTGACAAATGCTTGAAAACCCTCTTTATTGTTAGTAAACTTCTCATGAACAGCAGATTGCACTGCTTCTGAAAAGTTCTGAGTTGCGACAGTCAAGTAATGTCGCATCGAAAGTTTCTTTCGAAAAAAATCAATTCCAATAATATTTTTTCATATCTTTGTAGGTATAAGTGGAGAGATTAACCGGAAGCAGCTTGACTCAACAACTCTAAATAGTCTCGAAGACTAAGCATTCTATCTGGTCTATGCAGCTTTGACAAGGGGACAAATACGGTCATAGGGCTTTGAAGCCCATTTTGGGTTCTTGTCTTATTCCTTGTCAGGTTAATTTTCTCCTTTTTACAACAAAGGTAAGGAAATTAATCCCGGAATAAAAGTTTACTTTTTCTAAATAGATAAACTTATTATTCGATGCAATATCTTTATTTATTGCAATTCATATTGCAAACTTAGAGATTTGGGTTAAACGCTAATAGGGTAAGGAAATGAAAAGGAAAGGGAAGAAAAAGGGAATGATGTTTTTCAATCTTAAATATTTTGTACTACACAAAATATGTAGTATTTTTGCAATATAAAGTTCACGTATTATGGATGATCAGTATAAAATCCCCTATTTGAACGCTGTTATCAGAACGTTTGGTAATCGCTTTAACTTGACGGTACAGCAATCTTTCCGCTATCTTTATAACTTTAAAGGAATACAATTTCTTTTAGAGTATTATGACGTGGAACATACATTGTCTATAGATGATACGGTAGATGACCTTATTAAAGTTTGTCAAAAGAATGGAGGAGAATTAGCATGAGACTCTATCATGGTACTAATACTGATTTTTCAGAGATTGATCTCGCAAAGTCTTTCCCGCTAAAAGACTTCGGACAAGGCTTTTACTTGACGACAATACGTGAGCAGGCAGAACGAATGGCGAAACGAAAACACGAAGCGTTGGGGGGCAAAGCCATTGTACAAGAGTATGAATTCGATGAGAGTTCCTTACATAAAGGTGATTTGAAAGTGCTGATTTTTGAAGGAACTACCCCTGAATGGGCAACATTTATCTTTAATAATAGGTCAAGAAACAAAAACTATCAGCATGATTATGATATCGTTGTCGGACCTATAGCAGATGATGGAGTAGCCTTTCTTATTAACCAATACACGACGGGAGCAGTCACTTTGGCACAGTTTACAAGGATGCTTAAGTTTAAGAAGCTCAGTGATCAGTATTTCTTTGGAACTGAAAAGGCTGTAAAATTATTAAGTAGAATAAAGTAATGACTCAACAAGAAAGATTTAAACACCTTGTCAATTTCACGATTGATGAACTGACAACTTATCTTATAAAAGACTTTCGTTTGGATACTGCAGAAGCTTTGAATATTGTTTATTCTTCAAAGACACTTGAACTTCTGCAGAACAAACGGACTGGACTTTATGACCAGAGTCCAGGCTATGTGTATCATTTGCTAAAGAAAGAGTATAAGACTGGACAGTTGCCACAAGTCAACTAATCTTTATTAAAACGATTATCTAAATTTAATTTACAGTCATCTTTGCAACTGAGTTGCAAAACATAATCTTTATCTTTGCAGCAGAATATTAATGCAGTAACAGGTTTTAGATTATGAAAAAGAAACTTATAAGAATCATTCTTACGGCTGTACTCCTCGCTGGAGCATGGTTAGTAGAGCATTTCACAGCACTTCCAATGTGGCAGGTGCTGCTTGTTTATTTGGTCCCTTATCTGGTTATCAGTTATGATGTATTAGGTGAAGCGGTTGAGGGAATCATGGAAGGCGATCCTTTTGACGAGAATTTCCTTATGAGTATTGCGACTATCGGAGCATTGCTCATCGGTTTCCTTCCTGGTGCCGAACCACAGTTTATCGAAGGAGTCTTCGTGATGTTGTTCTTCCAATTAGGCGAACTCTTTGAGCATTATGCGGAAGATAAGGCGCGCGACTCTATCTCTGAACTAATGGATATCCGTCCCGATGTAGCCAACGTAGAGCGAAACGGAGTGGTAGCGAGCGTAAGTCCAGAGGAAGTGATGATTGGTGAGACTGTGATTGTTAAGCCGGGAGAGAAGATTCCGTTAGATGGAAGGGTACTTGAGGGTGCCTCCAGTCTTAATACCGTAGCCCTTACGGGTGAGAGTATGCCACGTGATGTAAGTGTGGGCATGGAAGTTATCTCTGGTTGTGTTAATCTTTCGGGTGTGTTGAAAGTACAAGTTGAAAAGGCATATAGCGAGTCTACCGCTGCAAAGATTGTCCAACTCGTTGAAGAGGCAGGTGATAACAAGTCACGTAGTGAGTCGTTCATTCGTCGTTTTGCACGTGTCTATACGCCTATCGTGGTGATTGCTGCTCTTGCTTTGGCTGTTATTCCTCCGTTCTTCTATGATAGTTACGCACCAGCCTTTGGTGTTTGGCTCTATCGTGCATTGACCTTCTTGGTTGTAAGTTGCCCATGTGCTTTGGTTATTTCTATTCCTCTTACCTTCTTGCAGGCATCGGTGGGGCTTCTCATAAGGGAATCCTTATTAAGGGTGGTAACTATATGGATGCTTTGTCAAAGCTCTCTACGGTAGTATTCGATAAGACAGGAACATTGACACGTGGAACTTTTGATGTTGAGGCTATCCACCCAGAGAAACTCTCTGAGCATGAGTTGCTTCATTTAGCAGCCCATGTTGAACGTTATTCTACCCATCCAATTGCCCTTGCTCTCCGTATGGCATATGCGAATGAAAAGGATAATTGCACTGTTGATGATATACAAGAAACAGCGGGACAGGGCATTACTGCCACTGTTAATAATCAGAAAGTAAGTGTTGGTAACAGCCGTTTAATGGCAACATTAGGTGTTACAATCCCTACCTGTGAGCGTTGTACGAGCCATGCGGGTACAATTGTTCACGTTGCGATTGATGGTGAATATGCAGGTCATATCGTTATCTCTGACCAGTTGAAGGCTGATGCTGTGAAGGCAATAGAGTCTCTGAAGCAGTTGGGTGTTAGTAAGACAGTGATGCTGAGCGGCGACAAGAGGGAAGTTGTTGAGCAAGTTGCCGAGCAGACAAAGGTGACGGAATACTATGCCGAACTGCTCCCTACTGACAAAGTAAAGCATGTTGAGCGTCTCATTGCAGAGAAAAATGCAGATGAAACAATCGCCTTCGTCGGTGATGGAATCAATGATGCACCAGTGTTGGCACGTGCTGATGTGGGCATTGCTATGGGTGCTTTGGGAAGTGATGCAGCTATCGAGGCAGCCGATGTCGTACTGATGGACGATAAACCTTCGAAGATTGCGCTTGCCATAGAACTCTCATGCCGTACTATTTTCATTGCAAAGGAGAACGCATGGTTCGCCATCGGTATTAAAGTTGCAGTCCTTCTTCTTGCCACCTTTGGAATGGCAAGCATGGGATTAGCTGTCTTTGCTGATGTTGGTGTGATGGTTCTTGCCGTTCTTAATGCGATGAGAGCAAGATAGAAAGGTATTCCACTCGATTTATTTTCATGAAAATAAATATTTTTCTTCATGAACGTAAATATTTATTTTCGTGAAAATAATTTCCTTTTTACATGAAAGTAATTTGGCATCTGTCGTAAAGTAGCTACGCAGATGCCTTTTTTAATAGTTTGAAAAGCATAATTTGATAAAGCAATAGACTGTTCTCTTTCTGCTTTTCCGGCATTTCGAGTGATACTACTATTGGTCTTTGTGATGCAAGCCTATGATTTCCTTTGAGTTATTGTGTTATTAATAAGGTTTCTTATGCTTAGTGATTCGGTGTGACATCGCTGTCCACACTATTGGTGTTCAGCGTCCGCACCATTGGTGCTCACCATCCGTACCATTGGTGCTGAGCCTTCGCACGTTGATAAAACATGAACTCTTTCACTCTTAAACAATGTTACAACCTTCTGCTTTTACGATAAAAATAATTACGAAAAAAGCCGAATAAGAAAACTTTTGTGTAAGTTTGCAGTAGAGAGTTGATTGCTATGCAGATACGATTATTTCTATTTTTCTTGTGGCTTTTGCTACCCCTCTCGTCACTTCAAGCACAGAAAGTGCTGGTTTGTGATGGGGCAACGCGCTTTCCGATACGTGATGTATTGGTCAGTGTGGATGGGAAGAATGTAGGACTTACTACATGGCAAGGAATCATTAACCTACCTGATTCGTTCCAAACAGCCTCCTTTAAGAAGAAAGGCTATGCGCCAGAGAAGTTATTTCGGAGTGAGGTATTGCGAGATACGGTTTTCCTTTTTCCTGCAGAACATTATTTGGATGAGGTGGTGGTGATAGGTAAACAGGTTGTTGATGGGCGTGAACTGTTGAAGAAGATGCCGAAGCGAGACATCTTAGAAAAACGCCCGTCTGGTGGACTTGGTGGTTTCGATTTAGGTCTTATACTTGACAAACGATACCGTAGAGACCGTAGGCATGTTGAAAAGCTACGTGAAGTTTTCAAGAAAATGGACGGTTTAGAGGATAAGGAAGACCCTATCCTCAAAGCTTACCGACAAACACAGCAGGAACTAAAAGCTGATTCTATTCAGAAAAAGAATGAGCAAAAAGAGCTGAAGAAATAGCTTTTAATGTGAATATAGGTTAATTATTAGATTACTAAAGCAACCTTTTTGTATAGTTTACTTGACTTTTAGAAAAGTAAATATTACTTTTGTGGTGTGATAGATATCTTTACTTATTAATTAAAAAAGCTACTTTATGAAAACAGATTATCTTTTACCCCACATCTTTAGGAAGGTTGGTTGGTTTATTTTTATCCCTTGTAGTGTCATGATTATGGTTTCTTGGTTAGGTATTAATGACTGGTTTAATGATGACAGACTGAGTTTTATTACCTTACACATTGGAAACCTGAATTTCTTTGCTTCTGAACAAGAGGGACGTTCATTCTTTTATTTTGCGCAGGAAGACATGTTTTCAGAAATTGTCTACTGTTTGACCTTTACCTCTCTCTATATGATAGCATTTCAAAGGAAAGTGTTGAGGATGAATATGTTGAACATCTCCGTATGCGTTCATTAGTATGGGCACTGAAAGTAAATACGATTTTCTTTGTAATCTTCACGTGGTTCTGCTTTGGAATGGTTTATATCACGTTGTTAATGCTATCAATGTTCAGCATATTTCTGCTGTTTCACTTCCGTTTTCTTTACGAACTACATAAAAGGAGAATAGATAATGAAGAATAGTATAAGGGTAGAACGAGCAATAAAGCGTATGACCCAAGCGCAATTAGCAGAACTTATTGGGGTATCTCGTCAAACGATTGTCGCTATCGAAAGCGAGAAGTATGTTCCCTCAACACTTCTCAGTTTAAAGATTGCACGTGTTTTCGATAAGCGTGTAGATGATATTTTTGAATTGGAAGAAGGCGATTAAAGCCTTGTATTTATAATCCCTTATTTTCGATATCATTGCTAATCATAATTCAGAATTGTGCATTATGAATTTTGAATTATCAAAGTAATCATAATTATGAATTCTGAATTGTGAATTATGAATTAAGGCTAATCATAATTATGAATTCTGAATTGTGAATTTAGAATTAACCGAAAAATGCCCGATGGACAAGGTGAAGAAATATCACACTTGCCTCATCGGGCTCAACATATACTCAAGTCAGAGAAGATATTATTCTTAAATCACGCCACGGATACGGTCGTCAAAGGCTGAAAGGGCTGCCTTTGCACCTTCTCCCATAGCAATTGTAATCTGTTTGTAAGGCACCGTTGTAACGTCACCAGCAGCATATACGCCACTTAGATTAGTGCGGTTGGTAGCGTCAACGACAATCTCATTGCGAGGAGTAACCTCTACTTGATCCTTGAAAGCATCGCTGTTAGGCGACAAGCCAATCTGAACAAAGACACCATCCAAGGCTATATCGCGCTCCTCATCATTGGTGCGGTCCTTCACTCTGATACCCGATAGCTTCTGACCATCACCCAAGAGGGCTGTTGTTTGGGTAGAAAGGAAGACCTCAACATTAGGCAGACTGGCTACTTTCTGCTGTAGAACCTCATCAGCACGCATAGCATCAGCGAACTCAAGTACGGTCACGTGGCGGCAGATACCAGCCAAGTCAATGGCTGCTTCGATACCAGAGTTACCACCACCGATGACTGCTACGTCCTTGCCTTTGTAGAAAGGACCATCGCAATGAGGGCAGAAATGCTCACCATGACCGATGTATTTCTCCTCATCTGGTAGACCAAGACGGCGCCAACTTGCACCTGTTGCGATTACGACAGCAGGTGCGGTGAAGGTCTCACCACCACGTACTGAAACAGTCTTCACAGCCTCTTTCAGGTTGGTTGATACCACCTTACGATTGTCGAATACATCTATTGAATATTCATTGATATGGGTGCGGAGGTCAGCAGCAAGTTGTGTACCTGTCGTTTTGGTGACGGAGATAAGGTTTTCGATGCCTGTTGTATCATTTACCTGTCCTCCAATACGCTCCGCAACGATAGCTACGCGCAAGCCTTTGCGGGCAGAATAGATAGCAGAAGATGCTCCAGCAGGACCACCACCGAGTACGATAACATCATATTCGCGTACTGTTTGCACTGCGTTTTCATCATGGTCGGTACCAACTTTGTCCTCCAACTCTTGCAGAAGGATACCAAGATCACCACGACCAGTGTGCAATGGCTCCCCATTAACGTACACAGAAGGTACGCCTTGTATGTTCAAACGTTGTATTTCATCCTGATAAAGACCGCCATCAACCATCTCATTGCTAATATTTGGGTTGATAAGCGCCATTACGTTGAGTGCCTGAACAACGTCAGGGCAGTTTGTACAGGTGAGTGATACGTAGGTCTGAAGGCGGATTTCACCCTTCAGCGACTTGATACGTGCAGCTATCGCCTCATCTGGAAGGTTCTTACCCTGTCCGTCAGAGTTAAGGATAGCAAGGAGCAACGAGGTAAACTCGTGTCCATTTGGTATACCACGGAAGCTGATACCAGTCTCTTCACCATTACGAAGAATACTGAAGGAGAAGTGTTCTCCTTCCTGATAAACTGTCTTTATCTTGTCAGAAGTAGAGGCAATATCCTCTATGAAAGACGAAAACTCTGCTGAGTTCTCATCATTACTATTGCGAGTAACGCTAAGGGTTATATCAGATGAGAGCGAAGCAAAGACGCCCTTCACCTGTTCGAGTATGCTTGAATCTAACATGGGGCTTGTAAATTTCTCTATATATTATAAAAAAATGGAGAGACAAAGTCCGAAGACTTATCTCTCCACCATAACTTCTATGACACTTTTATGTCTGTTATTACAGAAACTAAGTCTTAGAGCTTACCTACGAGGTCGATGCTTGGCTTCAATGTTTCGCCGCCCTGCTTCCACTTAGCTGGGCAAACCTCACCCTCGTGAGAAGCAACGAACAACGCAGCCTCAACCTTGCGTACCAACTCATCAGCATTACGACCGATGCTGTTGTCCTGGATTTCAGCAATCTTAACGAGACCCTCTGGGTTTACGAGGAATGTACCACGGTAAGCCAAACCCTCGTCCTCTTTGTATACACCGAAGCCACGGCTCAATACGCCAGTTGGGTCAGCAAGCATAGTGTACTTAATCTTCTTGATTCTATCAGAAGCATCGTGCCATGCCTTGTGTACGAAGTGAGTATCAGTACTTACTGAGAAAACCTCTACGCCAAGACTCTTGAGCTGCTCGTACTTGTCAGCCAAATCCTCCAACTCTGTAGGACATACGAAAGTGAAGTCAGCTGGATAGAAGAAGAAGAGTGCCCATTTGCCCTCGATATCCTTGCTTGAAACGGTCTTAAACTGTCCGTCCTGGAAAGCCTGAACGGTAAACTCTGGTGCGTGTGCATTAATAATTGGTTCCATATCTTACTTAAAACTATTTATGTGATTAAATCTTTTTGTTTTGCAATGCAAAGTTAGTATTTGTAATCATTACAAGCAATAGATAAAATCTATGTGCTGATTAATAAAATCTATCAAGATGTGTTATGTGCTGATTATCAATAAGTTATATTTCTATATTTGGTAGATTAAAAGATTAGCATCTGATAAAACTTATACAAAACAACTACTTGATACCTTCTTTTTATAATCAAACAAACTCGTATAACAGTTGAAAAGCAAGTTTGATAAACTAATAAATGTAGGTTACTTTGGCTTAAATAACCCTTAGTTGGCAATAAGTTGAAGTTAACTTAATCATATGCAATAAGGTTATTAACTGTGAGCACCCGTGGTGTTAGGCGTCCGCACCATTGGTGCTAAGCCTTCGCACCATTAGTGTTGATGGGTGGTAAGGGTGTTGGGTGATAGTTGTTAGGTGTTGAAGAATACTGATATGAAACTTATAAGGTGGTGAAGAATAATACTTATTTATAGTGATTGCGCGTGTATACACTCACTATAAAGGATGAAAGACGAGTATAAAGCATAAAAACAGGATGATAAGACGGCTATTTGGCTTTTTTTATCTATTTTTGTCATAGTCTATACATGGTTTTAGAAGAATGACACTACAACAATTAGAATATGTAATGGCAGTTTATCGGCTCAAACATTTTGCAAAGGCAGCCGATGATTGCAGCGTCACACAGCCTACACTTAGTTCGATGATTCAAAAGTTAGAAGACGAATTAGGTGTGAAAATCTTTGACCGTAAGCGTCAACCGATACAGCCTACACAAGCGGGTATGAAGGTAATTGAGGAGGCTTGGAGGGTGCTTAATCGTGCAAAGAAACTCAAGCAGATAATCGATGAGGAACGGCAGGTGCTGACTGGTACCTTTGAGGTGGGTGTGCTACCGACGATTGCACCTTATCTTATTCCACGATTCTTCCCGCAGTTAATGAATGAACATCCTGAGATGGATGTGAGGATTACGGAGATGAAAACCGAGGATATGCGCAGGGCACTTCGTAGGGGCGATATAGATGCTGGTATCTTGGCACGTGTCGACGGACTGGAGGAAATGTCGTGTACACCGCTTTATCGTGAACAGTTCTTCGGTTATGTAGCAGAAGGTGACCCATTGTTTGAAAAGGAGTTTATTCGTCCTGCTGACTTGTCGGGAGAGTACTTGTGGTTGCTGGACGAAGGACATTGTTTCCGTGACCAGTTGGTGAAGTTCTGCCAGCTAAAGTCGGCTGCTTTAAGTAAGAAAAGTTATAACTTAGGAAGCATAGAGACCTTTATGCGTATCGTAGAGAATGGTAAGGGAGTAACCTTTATACCCCAGCTTGCACTCTCACAGCTCACAAAGGAGCAGCATCGTTTAGTGCGTCCTTTCGCCCATCCAGTGCCTTCTCGTGAGATAATACTGATGACATCGCCTAACTTCATTCGTCATACATTGCTCCATATGCTTGCAGAAAGGATTAAAGAGTCCTTACCTGATGATTTCCAAAGTTAAACCTTGGCAGTTTTCCTATAGGAGGTAATAAGAATAAAAAGGTTCTTCCGTTAAACGTGTGGATACTTTTCGTATAGCGTTAGCGGAAGAACAGAACTTACTCATTAAAGAAAGCATAGCAAAGGACATCAATTATCTATTCTTTTTTCATCCTCCGTCACAGAAACCTTTTTCTTTTTAATACTCGAAAATGCACTGATAAAGTTTTGAAAAATCATTACACAACTTCAAATAAAACATCTATGAATAGGGATAAAAATACGTATGAAGAGCAAGACTGCAACCAACAGGAAATCAGTTAGTTATAAAATAGTAGAAGAAAAGGTGCTTAACAGGGCTTCAAAAGGGCGTTAGTTGGACTTCAAAAGGGCACCTTTTGCAAGCCTATCGGGCATCTTTTAGAAGCCAAAAGAGCATGTATTCAAAATCATGATGTGAAAAAATAGGACAAAATAATAAGCAATTAGTCCAATTGGACCAATTAGCCTAATTAGGCTAATAGGAATAAGTTGTTTGTAGAGGATAATATCAATATAGTATCTATTTGCATTTCTTGTATAGCGTACAAATGTAATGTAAGCTCTTTTAAAACATTCTATAGGTACTACTTATACAATGTTTTTTTGTCACATATTATATTTTTTTATTATCTTTGCAATGATAAGATACCTATTTTTAGCATATACAATTATAACCTCATTTGATATGAAATTCAATTCAAGACAAGCTAACCAACAGTATTCAAGTTTTAATCTTAAAGATTTCTTTGGTATGAATAATCCTAAAAAAATATTGCTTCCAGTAGCTCTTGTAGTCACTTTTTGTGCCCTTGGTCTTGTTTTCTTCTCGTTTGTAAATCCTTCTTACGACCAAGAAGCGGCATTAAAGATGAAGCCTATCTTCTTTGGTAGTACGCGTGTTGCTGATGAACCAGTAAATTCAATTACACTGATTGCACCAACAACGACCGCTGTCTACTTTAATATCCTGCCACAGAAGATGCAGTTCCAGTTTGATGATTTGCTTTCAAACGACAATACTCCACTTGATGTTAATATGTATATGATTATCCAAGTGAAGAAAGGACAGACCCCTGACTTGCTGAGGAACTATGGAGAAAACTGGTTTGAGAACTTCATTGAACCTTATTTCCGCAATAAAGTGCGTGAGTATGTATCCTCTTGTTCGCCATTCGACTTGATGAGTAATCGTGAAGTTCTTGCAAAGTTCGATGACCGTATTAAGCAGTCTATGCGCCAGTATGTAGCCTCTTTGTCACGAAAGGCAAACTTTCCTATTGATATTCAACAGGTAATTACCGACCGTGTGATGCCTAACAAGGAGCAGTTGGAAGAGATGAACAAGACTGCTGCAAGCATTCAGGCAAAGCAAACACAAGAGAAGCGTGCCGAAATGGAACTTGCACGTGCTAAGGCTGAGCGTAATAAGGCGGTGGCTGATAAGGCTTATATGACCGAACTAAACCTCTCTCCTGCACAGTTCATACAGTTGCGTGCATGGGATGTTATCGAAAAGAAGAATGGTGCTAACATAGATGTTCTCTTTGGAGGAGGCGAAACACCGATGTGGAATATCCGCAGATAGGCTTCGTCTTCACCGATTGTAAATAAAGTAAGAACGCTTAGACCTATGACAAAAGGTGAAATCTATCTTGTGGTTCTTTCCATCCAACTTTTAATATTGGTAGTTATCTTCTTTGTTGTTCGAGTTGTACTCAATCCTCCAAAGAACATTATAAAGAGTTTTATTATAGTTGATGGCAATCTTTATGCCCGTTGTCAACAGGGACATATCGCACTGATTAAGCCGCCTCAGCCTATCTGTATAAAAGATATTGTTAGGATAAAGCTTAATCAGAGCATATCTTTCAATGGTAGATTTCCAGTTGTTGTGGAAACAAAGGATGGGAAACGTGTCACGCTCTTCATCGGTGGGATCTTTCCAATGCGAGAACTCCAACGGCTTCGAGAAGAACTATTAGCAAGTGAGTTTGATGGAGAAATCTATTGAATCACGGTCATGGCTGTTGAGTGTTGACTGTTAGGTGATGATGTAAAGTGCGCATCTGAGGGAACATGTTTTGTCTGGGTGTTGGGTGTTGATTGTTCGGTGATGATGTAAAGTGCGCATCTGAGGGAACATGTTTGGCTTGGGTGTTGGGTGTTGACTGTTCGGTGATGATGTAAAGTGCGCATCTGAGGGAACATGTTTGGCTTGGGTGTTGAGTGTTGATTGTTCGGTGATGATGTAAAGTGCGCATCCGAGGGAACATGTTTGGCTTGGGTGTTGGGTGTTGATTGTTGGGTGATGATGAATAAGTGCGCATCCGAGGGAACATGTTTAATAAATAAAAAGAGGTGATTGCCATGTTGGTAACCACCTCTTTGTTTCTTTATACTATTTAGATTATAGCCTGATAGAGTAGTTTCATACGTACTATATTCAAGCTTATGCTAATCTATCTCTTGTGTTGTAGACTTATTTCAACTTAGCCTCAAGGTTCTTCAGCATGTCAACAGTCATAGCGTCGAGGTCATACTGAGGTTTCCAATCCCATTCAGCGCGTGCGCAACTGTCGTCAAGACTGTCTGGCCAACTGTCAGCAATACCTGCTTGAGTGGGTCTACGTCGTATTCCATCTCAAAGTCTGGCTTGTAACGCTTGATAGCATTGAAGATTTCTTCAGGGTCGAAGCTCATTGAAGCAATGTTGAAACCATTGCGATGAACCAAACGAGTTGGGTCAGCTTCCATCAATGAGATAGCTGCGTGCAAACCATCTGGCATGTACATCATGTCCATCAGTGTTCCCTTCTTGATAGGACACACGAACTTCTCACCACGAACAGCAGCGTAATAGATGTCAACAGCATAGTCAGTAGTACCACCACCCGGAGGTGTTACATAGGAAATCAAACCTGGGAAACGTACTGAACGGGTATCAACACCATACTTCTTAAAGTAGTAGTCGCTGAGCAACTCTGTGGTAACCTTTGACACACCATAGATAGTACCAGGGCGTTGAACAGTGTCCTGTGGCGTCTGTGTGTGAGGTGTACTCAAACCGAATGAACCGATAGAACTTGGAGTAAAGACCGCACAATTGTTCTCACGTGCTACTTCCAAGATGTTCCACAGACCGTCAATACCGATTTTCCAAGCTAGTTGAGGCTTCTTTTCTGCAACTACAGAGAGTAATGCTGCAAGGTTGTAGATGGTGTCAATGTTGTATTTCTTAACAACATCGGCAATCATCTCTGGGTTAGTAACGTCGGCCTCTGCTGATGGACCGCTTTCTTTCAGTTCACCTTTAGGTTCTGCTCCTTTAATGTAACCAGCAACAATGCTGTCGTTTCCATAACGTTTTCTAAGTTCTCGGGTAAGCTCTGAGCCGATTTGACCTGTAGAGCCTATGACCAATACATTTTTCATAAATATTGTTAAGCTTAAATATAACTGGTTGCAAAGTAAGCATATTTTTTGTTGATAACGCACTATTAGGTATTAAAAATTATTAAAAAAATTAAGTCATCACGTAAAAAAAAAACTCCTTAACGTCCTTTTTCTCGTTTTTTATAAGTTACTTTGCCTACTAATAAATAAAATCTAATGTTATGTACGGTAAGATGAAAGAACATCTCAGTAATGCACTTGCTGAGATTAAAGAAGCAGGACTTTACAAAGAAGAAAGAATCATTGAGAGTCCTCAAAGTGCAGCAATCGAAGTAAAAGGTAAGGAAGTTTTGAACTTCTGTGCAAACAATTATCTTGGTCTTTCTAATCATCCACGTTTGATAGAAGGTGCTAAGAAGATGATGGACAAACGAGGATTCGGTATGTCCTCTGTTCGTTTTATCTGTGGAACACAGGACAGCCACAAGGAACTTGAGGCTGCCATCTCTGATTACTTCAAGACTGAAGACACTATTCTCTATGCTGCTTGCTTTGACGCTAATGGTGGAGTCTTTGAGCCATTGCTCACCGATCAGGATGCTATTATCTCTGACGCACTCAACCATGCCTCTATTATTGATGGTGTACGCCTTTGTAAAGCGAAGCGTTATCGCTATGCAAATGCTGACATGGCAGACCTTGAGCGTTGTCTACAAGAGTCACAGGAACAGCGTTTCCGTATCATCGTTACTGATGGTGTGTTCTCTATGGACGGTAACGTTGCTCCAGTTGACAAGATTTGCGACCTCGCTGAGAAGTATAACGCTCTCGTGATGGTTGATGAGTCTCACTCTGCTGGTGTCGTTGGTGCTACTGGTCATGGTGTAAGCGAACTCTGCAAGACCTATGATCGTGTGGATATCTACACTGGTACACTCGGTAAGGCATTTGGTGGTGCACTCGGAGGATTTACTACTGGTCGCAAGGAAATCATTGATATGCTTCGTCAGCGCAGTCGTCCATACCTCTTCTCTAACTCACTTGCACCTTGTATTATCGGTGCCAGCCTTGAAGTGTTCAAGATGTTGAAGGAGAGTAATGAACTTCATGACAAGCTTGTTGAGAACGTTAACTACTTCCGCGATAAGATGATGGCTGCTGGTTTTGATATTAAACCAACCCAGAGTGCTATCTGTGCGGTAATGCTTTACGATGCTAAGTTGTCTCAGGTATATGCAGCTAAGCTCCTTGAAGAGGGTATCTATGTAACTGGTTTCTATTATCCTGTGGTACCAAAGGGCGAGGCTCGCATCCGTGTTCAACTCTCAGCTGGTCATAATCGTGAGCAACTTGACAAGTGTATCAACGCTTTCATCAAGATTGGTAAGGAACTTGGTGTGTTGAAATAATCTACTTGTAGACACTGATTAGCAGTCAGCACCATTGGTGCTCGGCGTCAGCACGTGTGGTGCTGTTGGTAAGCACCATATGTGCGGAGTACGAATAGATTATTAAAAGATAGAAAAAGAGCGAGTGCCGGGATAGGTACTCGCTCTTTGTTATTGGATAGTTGTTTATCGGATAACGCTTGTGTAACGACTACTTTGTGTGATGATGCGTACCACGTAGGTTCCCTTTGGAATGGAGAGGGTAAGATTGTCGGTGCCACTCGCAGCACTACTTGCTACCAACATACCATTCATACCATATACCTCCACACGCTTCAAGCCCTGCTGTTGTATGTGTAAGCATCCGTCAACGAATTGTAATGTAGGTTTGATGCTCACTTCTTCCACACCATTTGTTCCTCCCTCAGGATATTTGTCATACGGTCCATTGATAAGGGAAAGGTAAGGTGACGTTGTCGAAATTGGTAATAAGTCGACATTCCTTCCATCCACCACACCAAACAATGCCACTCGATAACGACGGTTATTGATGAGTTTTTCGGTCTTTGGGTCAATCCATTCGCTGGTTATTATTGTCATATCATCAGCCTGTGTGAGGTCTACCTGCAGTGGCTTCTTTGTTACTTGGATAGACATACCCGTCACAGTGTCGATAAGATAGAGCGTTAGACCACCCTTGTATTGTACGTTCTTTGCAAGAGATGCAATACATGCGACTCTGAATGTTGGACTTTTTGATACATCAAAGTTCTCCATTTGCACACTTCCTTCCTCGTCATCTTGCGCATAAACAGTCGCTTTTGAGAAGATACCAGTCTGACTCTTTTCCTCAATCGTGAGCGTATAAGGTTCTTGTGAAGTACTTTCACGTACCTGACAGCTTACGTTGTCGGCATTGGTGATGGTCGTGCGTAAGTGATAAGTACCCGAAGCAATGTCGTAAGGAAGGTTGAATGGCAGTCTAACACGCTTGGTTGTGAAGACATCAAAGTCAACCACTTCATCCGTCTGTGTGGTATATACCACCTTATTCTCACCATTTAGGAGTTCTACTTTTACGCTTCCGTTGAAGAAATTAGCATCTAATTTTCGGATGTTTAGACAGAGTACATTCGGCTCACCTAACATCACTTTGTTGTCTAACTTAGGCTCGGTTGTGAGTTGGAAGGTCGGCTTTTCCGTTGGCAACTCTAAATAAGTTATCTTACCATTCTCCACCTTCATCACGATACGTGGGGCTTTCTTCATACGCGCCCAAGCACCTAACGTACCATCTTCCAGCATCTGTGCAGCAATAGGATAGAGTGAATAGGTGCCGTTTGTAAGGGTAGAGAAGTCGAGTGTGAAGGTTATCTTGTCATCTATCACACCTCCAGAAACCCACTTCCCTTCGTTAAAGACAAATCGTTCCTTAGTAAATATCTTTCTTCCATCCTGTCCATAAGGTGTTACCTTTACCAGTTTGCCCTCTTGGTCATAGATTCCCAAACCGATATCGCCTACAAGTTCACTTTGACTTTGATTGATAAATCTTGAATACATCACCTTAGCTGTAGCAGATAAGGTTGTTGGAGCATCTCCTATAAACGCCATATCACTTCCGTAATCAAAGTTAATATTAGGCGACTGATAGGCAATGTCAGCATCAATCTTAGGTGTATTAGGCTTGTTAGGATGTATCACAATGACATGAAGGCGTTTGTTGAAGCTATGCTGTGCACCATTAAACTCACTACCTGTAGACGTTACACTCAAGGTAGCAAGTGAGTAATAGCCATTTGCCTGACCATTCCATCCAAAGTTCATGTGGAACCTATCTTCCTCATCAAAGCCATCGCAAACCCACGCATGGCCACCTCCACTCCTCGAATCACCAGATATGTAGAGTGGAATCCATTGCGAAGCTCTTTCTTTACAATCTCGATAAAGTTGGCAATACCCTCATATGATCTGGTTACCATTGAGGCATCATAGTCGAAGTAATTGCGCAAAGCACGCTCAGCCATATAGCTCTGCGTGCCACTTGCCCTATCCGTGTATTGCATATTGGTTGCAATACCCACATCATTCATCAACAAAGCCACAGCATCTTCCTGCTTTGTAGTAATGTTTCTACGGTTATAATCAGGCAACATGTTGTCCCAGTCGTAGTGTGACTTTGTGAAATCGGCTGAGCGAACAGTGTTATCAAACTTCACGGTGTAGCTTTCTTGTCCCTTTCCTTGTGCTGGCCATTTATGGTAATACATCACCTGTGCAACCGCAGTAGCCACACAGCCCGTTACATATTGGGTCAGCTTGCTGTAGGGATAGTCCTGTCCCCACTTGCTTTTTAGCAAAGGCTGCACAGCATCAGCTGCTTTTGTTGCTGCTCCTGCACGTGTGGTAAGCGTCTTATTCTTGCCCAACTCCTCATACACCTGTCGATAGGAATCAAAGAGATAACGTGCTTCGGGATTGAGGTTAGCCATATCAATCGAAGCCTCTTTGCTATAAGCTAACACCTTACCCATCTTGTCATCGCCTGCAATAACTACAAAACCTTTGCCTGCATCATCGTTGAAGACGTAGTAAGGTTGCTGTGTTGCCGTTGCTGCCGCACGTGTTTTTACGTTTTGAGCAGCTGTCTTGCTGACATTTACATAGGTTCTTGCTATGCGTAAAGCAGTGTTGAAATCAACATTATCTGCATAGTTTGCTGTTACAGAAAGTAGGAGGGAAAGAATGAGAAAACTTCTTCTCAATAGGATATTCTGTGCTGAAAAGACAGTTTTTTTGCTATTAATTTGAAATATTGAATATGTCATATCAGGTTTATACCAATGAATTATAGGTTGCAAAGATACACTATTTTTTTGATTTTTCTATATATATTAGGAACAGATTGGGGTTTAATATATCGATAAAAAGGTTGAAATTAATGTGTAATCAGGTGTTAAGACTTATACATTTGCATGGTAACTCTCTCCTAAATTGATACTATGTCAAATCCGTAATCTACAAATAGCTTATTCCTATTAGCCTAATTAGGCTAATAGGTCCAATAGGGATAATTGCACTAATAGTTTGTTGTTTTGTCATAATTTTTCACATCATGATTTTTAAATACATGCTCTTTTGGCTTCTAAAAAGACGCTCGATAGGCTTGCAAAAGGTGCCCTTTAAGCCCCTTACTAACGCCCTTTTGAAGTCCAATTAAGCACCTTTTATTTTACTGATTTATAACTAATTGATTTCCTTTAGGTTACAAGTCTGTCTTTTACACGTGATTTTATTCTTATTTATAGCTGTCTTGCTCGAAATTATGTAATGATTTTTCAAATCGTCGTCGGTGGATTTTCGAGTATTAAAAATAAACGGTTTTTGTGTTGGAAGATGAGAAAAGAATAGATAGTTAATGGTCTTGCCTATGGTTTTATATAGGCTATTTGTTTATGTTTTATTGTAGATGAAAACGCAGTAAAACATAAATGCAGATCGAATTCAGTTGATAGCGTTAGAAAGTAATCTGCTTATTGATCTTTCCTTTATACGTGTTGATACTTAAATAGATGGAATCCTTCTGTTTAAAACCATTCAAAGGAATACTTGTAAAGACGCGTCTGCTGTAGTATTCGGGTACTCCATTTTGGTGATGATGTAGTCGAAGATAAAACACTCGTCCATTATTAGGTAGGTTTTTTACGGAATCACAGACGATAGCTAAGGTCTGAACAGCCTTTTCGTCTTCTGTCTTTCCAGTCTTTAAGTTAAGGGTAAGATTCAAATACTTATGATTCTTACTTATCCAGACGCTTTCAAAACCAACAGGGTCGGTGTATACAATAGGTAAGTCAAGTGCCAAACGAGGGCGTAAGACAGCAACAGGACTAATGGCAAAAGACGATGTTATGCCATTTTCTACCTTATTATAATATAGTAAGGCACGGTAAGTAGAGTCGGGTCTTTTTGCCCATTGTTCTTTACTGCAGGTTTTAAGGTCAGTTGTATTCCGTCATCAGTAGTTGCAGAAGCGAAAGCTGATAGCTCGTTGGTCCTTGCTTCAACAAAGTCGGTATGTAGATAAGACAGTTCGCTGTCGCCTGTCTCATAGAAGTCATGCTCACAGGCACTGACTATGAGTAACGACATGACTGCCGTTACCATAGTCAATAGTCTGTAGAAAGTCTTTCCGAACCAGTCCACGTTGTGTTATTTCTTAAAGGTGAGACGATTCAGAAGTGACTTAAATCTGCCGCTTTCAGATGACGCAGCAATGTAATTCTTTGCAGGATAAGCATACTGTGTCAACAGACAAGTGCGTAAGAACTTATCATCACGGTTCTCAATATCGATCTTTTCAATCTGACCATCGAGGTAAGTATTGAAGTTCTGATAGTCTTCCACTGTATAATACTCTTCGTAAACACGTGTATCCTGAATCATATCTAATGCCACGTAGTTGATAGGATAGAGTTTGTAGTTACTGTGGATTTGGTGATCGATGTGTGCTGCAATCGTATCGAAGAGCTTGTTCTTTGGCAGTTCCTCATCTACTGTGTCAAGCCATTCGTCAATACATGGTGCACATTTGTAGAATATATGTCCCTTGTAGCCTTTGATTCCTACTAACATACTCTCGAGATCGTCCTCTGCTGTCTTCTTCCAATAAGGTAAATCACGACGCAATTGATACTCACGTGCCTTGAGATAATCGCATGGATCGTACTCATAAGAGATAGCTAACGGCACGATGTGGAGTTGTTTCAGACGTTCGATGATAGTACCTTCGCCACCCATAGCCATCATCTTCAGGATAGCAGGTTGGGTAAGATCGTTTGAATTCTTAGCTCTTCCCTGTCGTTGAGCAATCCATACATTATCATTCTTCTCAGCAATAGCGAAGTGGATATACTCTGACATACGCTTGCTTGCACGGAGCATCTCAACCGAATGGAGGGCACGTTCTACGGTAAATGACTTGTTGATACGCACCAAGTCACGCACCCAATCCTGCGAAAGGAGGTTGTCGCCGATAGCAATCTCACAAGTAGTGGTAAAGCCAACATCCATGAGAAGCTTGTCGAGGAAAGCAGAGTCGAGTACAATGTCGCGATGGTTGCTGACGAAGGTATAACGTTTGCGTGTATCGATATTGACTGCATCCATGCTACAACCTAAGCTCAACTCCGTGACAAGACGCTGGAGAAAAGGGTAGCAGAATGTTTTTTGGAATTCAAGATTCGTCTTACAAGCGTGCATCTTCTTTGCTATCGCCTCTGCTGGAACATCAGGGTAGAGATATGCCAGCACCTTTTGAAACTGCTTATCAGCAAGAATCCTATCATAGACTGCCGGTAATTCTTCCGGCTCAAACGGACGGATAGGGTCAAACTCTGATGGTATTTTCATAATCGTAAAAATTAATTTGTTTCTATTTTATGTCTTATTGCATGTCCTAAGAACCTGCAATGATTAGTTCTATGCCCATTTCTTCAATCTTGTTGGCTACAAACTGTGGTATTTTAGCATCGGTAATGATGATGTCAACATCCTAAAGTCCACTAATTGCAGCGTGTCTATCACGCTTTACCGTATGAGAATAGTTTAGTACAAATATAGTTAAAATAAATCAATGGCTAAAGGTGAAGCCCTCGTTTAACAGAAGATTAACAATTATTTATGACCGTCTGCGGTAGATATATTGGTTCTTCCGTTAAATGTATGTACGCTTTTCGTATTGCTTTAAAGGAAGAACCGAAGTTACTTATTAAACAAAAATATAACTAAGACAGTCGAATATCTATCCCCTCATCATCCTCTTTCATAGAAAAATATTTCATTTAAGACTTCGAAAATCTGCAGACAAGGGTTTGAAAAATCATTACATAAATTCAAGTGAGACATCAATAAATAACGGCAAAACGGCATGTAAAAAGTAAGTTTGTAATCAACAGGAAATCAATTAGTTATAAGGTGGCAAAGTAAAAGGTGCTTAATAGGATTCCAAAAGGGCGTTAGTAAGGGTCTTAAAGGGCACCTTTTGCAAGCCAAAAAGGCGTCTTTAAGAAGCCAAAAGAGCATGTATAGGTTTTGAACAGCACGAAAATAATTTACAAAACTCAACTAATGAAGGAGTATGTTGTTGTAGAAGGCAGGTAGAGATCGTAGCTAATTATATTTGTCATGTAGTTTATCCCCCCATTCTAAAACCATTTAATGGGAGCTAATCATACCATGTCTGTGGATTAATCTCATTCTATTAACAATCTACGTATTTAACGGAAGACCCGGATTTATTGGTGAGTTTAGGTATGCTTTGTTATTTCGTACATGCAAAGGGGTGGAGAGAAAGAATGTTATTTGAGAGAATAATTTATCAAATTACTTGTCATTCACGAACAAAGTGTTATCTTTGCAACATTATGAAGTACAGCATCATTGTTCCTGTTTTCAATCGTCCGGATGAGGTTGAAGAACTATTGGAGAGCCTGCTTAGCCAGGAGGAGAAGGATTTTGAGGTCGTTATCGTTGAAGACGGCTCACAGATTCCGTGTAAGGAGGTGTGCGATAAGTACGCTGACAAGCTCGACCTGCATTATTATAGCAAAGAAAATTCGGGTCCAGGGCAGAGCCGTAACTATGGTGCTGAGCGTGCAAAAGGTGAGTATCTGCTCATTCTCGACTCCGATGTTGTACTTCCGAAGGGTTATATTCGTGCTGTGAGTGAAGAGCTAAAACGTGAGCCAGCCGATGCTTTTGGTGGACCTGACTGTGCACATGAGTCTTTCACCGATACACAGAAGGCTATTTCTTATTCAATGACTTCGTTTTTTACGACGGGAGGAATACGTGGTGGAAAAAAGAAACTTGACAAGTTCTATCCTCGTTCATTCAATATGGGTATCCGTCGTGATGTCTATCAGGAGTTGGGAGGTTTCTCAAAGATGCGTTTTGGAGAGGATATCGACTTCTCGATTCGTATCTTTAAGGCAGGAAAGCGTTGCCGACTGTTCCCTGAGGCATGGGTTTGGCACAAGCGTCGTACGGACTTCCGCAAGTTCTGGAAGCAGGTTTACAATTCTGGTATCGCCCGAATCAACCTCTATAAGAAGTATCCTGAGTCTCTGAAACTTGTCCATCTCTTACCGATGGTATTCACTGTTGGAACGGCTTTATTGGTTTTGATGATTCTCTTTGGACTCTTCTTGCAGTTATTCCCAATAATCAATGTCTTTGGAAGTCTCCTTATCATGATGGGTTTAATGCCGCTGGTGCTATACAGTGTTATTATCTGTGTGGATTCAACTATGCAAACAATAGCCTTAACATTGGTCTTCTCAGTATCGAAGCAGCCTTTATTCAGCTTACCGGCTACGGTTGTGGCTTCATCAGTGCATGGTGGAAACGCTGTGTATGTGGTATGGATGAGTTTGCTGCATATGAGAAAAACTTCTATAAGTAATTCAGAATTCATAATTCAAAATTCATAATTATGATTACCGATGTGAACTGAAATGGAAACTGTTGACGGCTCTTTTGTTCTTAATTGAGCCGTTATAATCATAGACTTAACTTAATTACAAACCATCTGATATTATGCTTAAACGTGAGAACAATATTCTATTGACGAAGGTCGATGCTTATAGCAATAGGATAATACGCCTATATAAATATCTTAAGGACGTAGAAAAGGAGTTTATTTTGTCCAAACAGCTCCTTAGAAGTGGCACAAGTATAGGTGCGAATATAGCCGAAAGTCAGAGTGCGCAAAGCTCTGCTGATTTTATACACAAACTTGAGGTAGCTCTTAAAGAGGCTAAGGAAACTCATTATTGGCTTGAAAAACTCTTGGTAGGCGAGTACATTAACGAGGTTGGATATAAGTCTATGAGTTATGATAATATCGAGATAATCAAGTTGTTAACTTCTATTATTATCACGGAAAAGAGGAACATGAGTAGTGGATTTGAAATCAAATATTAGACAGATGAACCACCTTAAGTAAGCGGAATATTCATCTAAATGATAATGCTTAATCAAAAATGCAAATGTTGAAGTATGAAAAATGAAAGACAAGTAATCATAACTCTGAATCCTGAATTACGAATTCTGAATTAATGGTAATCATAATTATGAATTTGAATTATGAATTCTGAATTTCCAAAACTCTCTATCACTCACTGGGCTGAGGCTGATCGCCCACGCGAAAAACTTGAAAGACTGGGGGCTGCTGCACTCAGTGATGCTGAATTGCTGGCTATTCTGATTGGTTCTGGCACACCAAAAGAGAGTGCGGTAGACCTAATGAAGCGTATTCTCAATGACTGTAATAATAATCTGAATACACTTGGGAAACTTTCTATTCGCGACTTAGAGCAATACAAGGGCATCGGTTCGGCAAAGGCAATCACTATTCTTGCTGCTTGCGAATTAGGTAAAAGACGGCAGAAAGCGACAGTGGAAGAGGCACCAATACTCAATAGTGCCGAGAATATCTACCAGTTTATGCACACGACGATACAAGACCTTGATATCGAAGAAGGCTGGGTTTTAATGATGAAACAGAACTTCCGACTCATCGAAGCCAAGCGCATTTCAGTGGGTGGACTTACTATGGCACCTGTCGATCTTCGTCTGATGATGAAGGAAGTGCTGCTAAAGAACACTACTGTTTTGGCTTTTTGTCATAATCACCCCAGTGGTAGTACGAATCCAAGTAGGGATGATGATATACTGACATCGCATATTCATAAGGCCTGCGAATTACTGCATATTCATTTTGCAGACCATGTAATACTCACCGATGGAGGGTATTTCTCATATCGAGAGGAGGGAAAGTTATAGCCAAAAAGGCTCTGAAAAGGCTCTGTTTTGTTACTCCGCAGATATAGTGCTGATGCTCCGCACGTGTTGTGTTGATGCTCCGCACCAATGGTGTTGAGTACTAAATATCATCTTCTGTATCATAAGAGGGAATTAAATCAGCCTTTCACTTCTTTTCTAAAGGCTCTATGCTCCACACAAGACCCGTGTGCCGCCAATAAGTAACACGTACTGTACGGTATTGTTCCAGCTCTTTAAAATGAGCATAGCTAATATTATGTTGTCTATCAGAAGACAGAGTGTCACCTTCCCATGTGATGGTATAGTCAGTAGGTCTCTTGTGATGCCTGTGTACTTCCAGTGAGAATGTTCCTTTGTAACTTCTTACATCATGTTCTATAAGGTCTAATGTCAGGTCGTATCCCCATATTCCATCAATAAAAATTAGAACAAGCCCCATCACCAAATACTTCAAACGAGAATACCATCGTTCCTCTTTCTGGCGCATCCAAATATAGCAAAGATATGCCATACACACAGATAAAAGAATTGTGGTGATATGTAAGAATAAACCCCAATAGCCTTCTCTGGTATGAAGTCCAAAGTAGCTGGGATAAATACAAAGGATAAATAGCGTTAATAAGCAAGTAATGCAAGAGATATGAAAAGCCATACGAACTGGCTGTCAAGGATTCTTTGCAATAGAGTCTTTTTATCATCAGCCTTTGTTTGGTTAGCTTTTCCACTGCCTTCCTGCGTAGCCTCCTTCAAAATATCTATCCATTCAGGACTATTAGGTTCAGCTGTATGGGTCCCAGTGGCATCCGTAAAAGTAATGTGTTCAGGCTTTCCGTCTTTATATTCGATGTTCCAACTGCGGATGTTACTGGTTTTCTCCCAGCTGCAATCATCAGTTTTGAGTTTGTCAATATACTTTTTAGCCTCTAATAGTGTTACTCCTTTGCCGTTATGAACCAGTCGTACTGCTTCAATATCCTTTCCTTCACGTAGCAACTGTCGCACTTCTTCCTCGAGACTGTTCATCTTCCTTTTATTAATTTATCTGATGCAAATATACTACTTTCTGCATATAATCCCACAAAAGAACGTAAGCTTTCCTCAATGAATTATTGTAATTATAGTTTTTAATTACTATCTTTGCAGAAGATAGGCTGCGTTCGGCAATACGAAAGTAGGTTTTCATAGTAGGCGCAGAGGCTATCTTTGATAAAAGAATAATTCATTAAAAGAATCACTAATTATGACAATAGAAGAGAAAACAAAGATAGAAGAAAGAATCGTTGACGTGTTGAAGACCGTTTACGACCCAGAGATACCTGTGAATATCTATGATCTTGGTATGATTTACAAGATTGATGTAGATGACGAGGGCAACCTTGATATGGATATGACCTTTACCTCTCCATCATGCCCTGCTGCAGATTTCATCCTTGAAGACGTACGTACAAAGGTGGAAAGTGTAGAAGGTGTCAAGACAGCTAACATCAATCTTGTCTTTGAGCCAGTATGGGATCAGAGCATGATGACTGAAGAGGCACGCGTTGAATTAGGCTTTGAGTAAGACCGTTTCCGCCCTCTTGTTTAATAAGGCAGCTAAGCCTCTGTCTAATTAGCTGCCTTGTCTCTGCCATTCTGTCCCAGCTTCTGAGGCATAGTCTCAGAATATAGGGAGTAGTCATCCCCCCTTACCACCCTTCACCCATTACCCAGTGACATGAAGAATATCTATTTCCTTTCCGATGCACATCTCGGTTCACTCGCTATAGATCACCGTCGCACACATGAACGCCGCCTTGTACGCTTCTTGGATAGCATTAAGCATAAGGCTGCGGCAGTCTATTTGCTGGGCGATATGTTCGACTTTTGGAATGAATATAAGTATGTTGTTCCTAAAGGTTTTACTCGTTTCCTTGGTAAGATATCAGAATTAACGGATATGGGGGTGGAAGTTCATTTCTTTACTGGTAATCATGACCTCTGGACTTATGGCTATTTAGAAAAGGAGTGTGGCGTTATCCTTCACCGTAAACCGATAACAACTGAGATATACGATAAGGTGTTTTATCTTGCACATGGGGATGGGTTAGGTGACCCCGACCCAATGTTTCGTTTTCTGCGTAAGGTTTTTCATAATCGTTTCTGCCAACGATTACTCAACTTTTTTCACCCTTGGTGGGGAATGCAGTTAGGTTTGAATTGGGCTAAAAGGAGTAGATTGAAGCGTAAGGATGGGAAGGAAGTTCCCTACTTGGGAGAAGACAAGGAGTATCTTGTGCAATACACGAAGGAGTATATGGCCACACATAAAGATATAGACTATTATATTTACGGGCATCGACATATTGAACTCGATCTCACCTTGTCGCGGAAAGCTCGTCTATTGATTCTTGGTGACTGGATATGGCAGTTTACTTACGCTGTTTTCGATGGTGAACACATGTTCCTCGAAGAGTATGTTGAAGGTGAAAGCAAGCCTTAAGAAAAGTAAAAATATCCTATTTGTAAGGACAAAACGGGATTTTTTGAGTATAAAAAGCAAAATTACGCAAAAGAATTTGGAGGTTACGAAACAAAAGTGTAACTTTGCATTGTCTTTAAGAGGAATGGATAATGATTCATTACCGAGATAAGATGATAGTGGCTTTAGCCCTAAAATTTGATTTAAGACATTCATAATATAAAAATTAAAAACTCAGGTTTGTAGATTAAGTTTAGTCAAAAGAAAGGTAGTTGTCGTGAGACAACTACCTTTCGCTTTTTATGGAGTTTTATTGCTGTTTATTCGTGTCAGAATACAATTATAGGCGCTAATAGGTTTTTTATGAGAACATAACATCACCTATAACGCCTATAATTATCTTTGTTACTTCTTCAAGTCTTTAACGAGTTCCTGCGTGTCACGTGCAATGACAATCTCCTCATCGGTAGGAACAAGTACCACCTTAACCTTTGAGTCATCGGTAGAGAGAATCTTTTCCTCACCACGACACATGTTGCGTTCTTTGTCAAGTTTAATACCAAGATACTCCATGTCCTGGCAAGCATCCCAACGAAGACCAGTCTGATTCTCACCAACGCCAGCTGTCCAAACGATGATATCAACACCATTCATTGCTGCAGCATAAGCACCAATGTACTTCTTAATACGATAAGTGTACATCTGCAATGCTAAATGAGCCATCTTATCACCAGCGTTGTCAGCGTTCTCAATGTCGCGCATATCAGAGCTGATACCTGTAATACCAAGTACACCAGACTCCTTGTTAAGGAAGTCTGCCATCTCCTGTGGCTTCTTTCCGAGCTTCTCCATCAGATAGGTAACTGCTGAAGGGTCGATATCACCAGAACGAGAGCCCATCATCAAACCTGCCAATGGAGTCAAGCCCATTGAAGTGTCGATAACCTTACCACCCTTGATAGCTGCGATAGAGGCACCATTACCAATGTGACAAGTGATAATCTTCTGTGTCTTAATGTCAACACCAAGTATCTCGCAAACACGATGTGATACGTAGCGATGACTCGTACCGTGGAAACCATAGCGGCGAACATGGTACTTCTTGTAGAGATCGTAAGGTACTGCGTAGAGGTAAGCGTAGTCTGGCATTGTGCTGTGGAAAGCATTGTCGAATACAACTACCTGTGGAGTGTGAGGCATTAAAGCATCAACAGCACGTAAACCGCGCAAGTGACCAGCGTTGTGAACAGGTGCAAGGTCGATAAGACTCTCAATACCTGCCTCTACTTCCTTGGTTACGATGCAGCTCTTCTCAAAGAGGTCGCCACCCTGTACGACACGATGACCAACAGCATCAATCTCATCGAGGCTCTTAAGTGCGCCAAACTCTGGGTCGAGAAGCACCTTGAAAACGAGTGCTACACCCTCCTTGTGGGTTGGAAGGTCAGCCATAATCTGCTTCTTCTCACCATTATCAAGTTTCACCTTGATGAATGCTCATCAAGTCCGATACGCTCAACACCACCCTGAGCCAATACAGACTCATCTGCCATATCGTACAGTTTGTACTTAATGGAACTACTACCGCAGTTTAAAACTAATATCTTCATATAAAGAATTATTATTTTAGAAGGATGCTATAGGGGTTGTTTTATAAGCGTCTTATTCCTCTTTGCGGATTCCTAAAACGCTCTCAAAACCCCTAAATCATCATTTCCATTTCTACTATTATTTCTTAGAATCCTGTGCTTGGCAGGCTGTGATAGCTACCATATAATAGATATCATCAACACAACAACCACGAGAAAGATCGTTTACAGGACGTGCAATACCCTGGAGGATTGGGCCAATAGCCTTTGCACCACCAAGGCGTTCAACCAGTTTGTAGCCGATGTTACCAACTTCAAGGTTAGGAACAACAAGTACGTTTGCCTTACCAGCGATGTTAGAACCTGGTGCCTTCTTAGCTGCAACGGCTGGAACCAATGCTGCATCAGCTTGCAACTCGCCATCAACCTTCAGTTCAGGGAACTTCTCCTTGGCAATCTTTGTAGCCTCAACAACCTTGTCAATGATATAAACACTCTTACCAGTCTCACGGTCCTTAGCATCCTGTGCAGAGCCCTTTGTTGAGAAGCTCAGCATAGCTACGTAAGGATTCTGGAAGCCTGCAACACTCTTTGCTGTCTCTGCAGTGGTATATGCAATCTGTGCCAATTGGTCAGCAGTTGGGTTTGGAGTAACAGCAACGTCGCCCATAACGACAATACCGTTCTCACCATACTGATTTTCATGTGTAAGAATCAGCATAGCACCACTCACACAGCTGATACCTGGTGCACACTTAATAATCTGCAAAGCAGGACGAAGCGTGTCACCAGTTGTAGAGAGGGCGCCAGAAATCTGTCCGTCAGCACCTCCTGTCTTAATAATCATGCAACCAAGGTAAAGATTGTTCTTGGTAACCAGTTCGCGAGCTTGCTCTAAGGTCATACCTTTCTTCTGGCGTAATTCAGCCAATTTCTCGGCATATTCTTCGCTCTGTGGGTTGTTCTCTGGGTCAACAATGGTAGCCTTGTCAATGTTCTTAAGCCCCCATTCTTCGGCAAGCTTATGGATGTTGGCTGGGTTTCCAATGAGGATCAGATTGGCGATGTCATCAGCTAATACTCTGTCAGCTGCCCTAAGGGTACGCTCCTCTTCTGCCTCGGGGAGCACGATACGTTGCTTATCGGCTTAGCACGTGCAACGATTTGCTCTAATAAGTCCATATATGTCTTTTAAAATGTAATTATTATAAATTCTGTTTTTGCTATGCAAAGATAGCAAAAGAAAGTTGTAATTCCAAACATAATTATCGTTTTCTCCTATAAAACAGGTTTATACAGGTTGGCAATCATTTTCCATCTACTTTCGTTGTGAGTATCTTCTATATATAATAGGGACAAAGTTGCCTTTCTCTTCGTATTTTTTAGCGATGTGTTGTCGTTCCGCACATATGGTGCTAATGCTCCGCACATGTGGTGCTCATGGTAAACACCAATTGTGCTGAGGGTTAAATGGCTTGTAATATATTATTAGTCTGAGGGCAATTTGTTGTTAGAAAAGGCTTTGTACTACCCAAATATGCAAATGAAGTGCTATTGGATAGCAACAAAAACAGCCTACTCTTTGGGAGTCTTGAGTTTTCTGTATATCTTTGTATAATAAACAAATCAGATAATGTTATGATAAAATTTCATGATGTAAAGACAACCGACCGTGAATTAATACAAAGCTATACGCTATGTGGTGATCGCATGAATTGCGATTTAAGCTTTGCGAATATAATTTCATGGCGTTTCTTATATAATACGCAAATAGCTGAGGTTGACGGCTTTTTAGTGTTCCGTTTTTATACAGGACATCATCTTGCCTATATGGCTCCAGTGTGGAAATGTAAGTGGGATGAGGCTATGCGTGAGCGTTTTGCAGCTGTTATCAAACAGATGCGAGATGATGCAATCACCTTGGGTCATCCCTTCTTAATGTTGGGTGTTTGTTCTTATATGGTTAGTGTTTTGGAGGAAACTTTCCCAGACACTTTCTTTATAAAGCCCGATCGCGACCATTTTGATTACATCTACACCCGTGAAAAGTTGGCAACATTATCTGGTAAGAAACTTCAAGGCAAACGAAATCATTGTAATAAGTTCCGTAAGAGCTATCCTAACTATGAGTATCGTCCGCTTACAAAGGAGATGATACCCGAGTGTATCGCTGTAGAAGAGAACTGGAGGGCTGTCACAAAGGAGGATAACGAAGATACGGAAGAACTCTCTGAAGAACTTCGTTCTATGACACGTGTCTTCGATTTGTGGGATGAGATTGGTGCCCTTGGTGGTACGATATGGGTTGATGGGAGGTTGATAGCTTTTACTTTCGGCTGTCCTATCACGGATACGGTGTTCGATGTTTGTGTGGAAAAGGCAGATACTGCCTATGAAGGAGCCTTTTCTATTATCAATCAGGAGTTTGCACAGCATCTTCCAGAGCAGTATGAATATATGAATCGTGAGGAAGATCTTGGAATAGAAGGACTCCGTTATGCGAAGCTTTCCTATAAACCAGACATTCTTTTAGAAAAGAGTGTTGTCATGGAGAAATATCCTTTGGCGCAGGAGGAAACACAAGAACAGATTAAAGAGGAGACCATCGCTTTGTGGCGTAACACCTTTCATGACGCAGAACCCTTTATTCAACTCTATTTCTCATGTGTCTTTAAGCCTGAATATAATATTATCTGTCAGGTCGATCAACATACAGTAGCTGCCCTTCAGGCCCTCCCTTATACAATGAAATATTATAATGAAGAGGTGCATACGGCTTATATTAGTGGTGTGAGTGTACGAGAAGAATACCGTAAGCAGAATATGGGTAACAATCTCATGTCGCAGGCTCACTTCCGTCTTTACCATAAGGATGTTGTCTTTGCATCGTTGATACCTGCTGAGGAATGGCTTTACGATTGGTATAGTCGTTGTGGTTATACACGTAACATTACTTGTACACTGCCTCCTGCTGATGTTGAAAATATGGACTTTTCAACCTTCGATAGGTGGCAACGTGCAAAGGATTGTGTACTTTTACATGACGAAGAAGGTTTTGATATTATCAAGGAAGATTGTCGTATATCACAGTCTATTGAGCCAGATGCTTGTGTAGAAACGAAGGAAATCCCTGGAATGATTCGTATTATCAATGCTGAAAAGGCTTTGCAACTCTTTGCAAATCGCCATCCAGAGCATACGGAAAACATTCGTGTGTATAATGATTCGGATATCCCAATGAATAATATCTACTTCGAAATTAAGCATGGACACGTAGTCAGAACCAATCATCCTTTGCCTGACACCCATTCATTAACAATCACTGAATTAGCTGATTACATCTTTAAGAATGATAACCTTGAGATGAATTTAATGCTGAATTAGGTGTTGGGTGTTGAATGTTAGGTGTTGATGATGTGTTAAGGTTTGGCGCATCTGAGGGAACATGTCTGTAAATAAATTGGGTGTTAATGAATAGCAAGCTTATGACTATACATTAACACCCAAATTTTATACCCCTTAGTGGTATTCATCAACACCTAACACCCAACACCTATCACCCATCACCTAATATAGTATTCATCATCACCTAACACCTAACACCCAACACCCATCATGCCGTTACAATCTCTTTCGTCAAGATACTTTCCAATTGTTCGGCAGAAAGGCGGAGTTGGAACTCGCCACGTAGGGCAACACTGATACGGCCTGTTTCCTCTGATACGATGACAGCTAAGGCATCAGAGTCTTGAGAGATACCCATTGCAGCACGGTGTCGCAAACCAAGTTCCTTTGGAATATCTTGCTTGTGGCTCACTGGAAGAATACAACCAGCGGCCTTTATACGACGTTTAGAGATAACCATCGCACCGTCATGGAGTGGAGAATTCTTAAAGAAGATGTTTTCAATGAGACGTTGATCAATGCGAGCATCAATCAAGTCGCCTGTCTCCACAATGTCTTCTAACTTCACACCACGCTCAATAACAATCAGTGCACCTACCTTTCCACGGCTCATACTCATACAAGCCATAACGATAGGCATGATAGTTTCCTTGTCAACTTCTTCTTTACCCCCCTTCTTGGTGAACAACTTCATAATGTTATTTATCTTTCTGTGTGCACCAAGACTATAAAGGAAGTGGCGTATGTCTTCTTGGAAGAGGATAATCAGACCGATGACTCCCACCGAAACGAGTTTGTCCATGATACTACCTAAGAGGCGCATCTCCAACACTTGACTCACAATGAGCCACACGATAACGAATACCATAATACCGATAAAGATGTTCAGTGAGCGCGACTCCTTCATCAATCGGTAAATATAGTAGAGCATCAGTGCTACCAGCACGATGTCGATTACATCTTTTATTCCAAATGGGAAAAAAACATAATAGTAAAGCAACTCCCTGTTTCACAATCGCGACTTCTGATAGTATGTTGAGTCGGTATGCTAATATTGGGTGAAGTGTGGGTTATCTATTGGTTGATAATTAATGTGTTAAATAACGCTTATTGCTCAGCTTTTTGGCGCATTGCTTCAACGATTTTCACCGCTTCAACAGCTGGACGAACGTCGTGAACACGGAGGATGTTGGCTCCTTTCATGAGGGCGATAGTGTTCAGGACCGTTGTACCATTAAGACTTTCATTTGCTGTTATGCCCAAAAGCTGATGAATCATACGCTTGCGGCTGATGCCAACGAGTAGGGGAAGTTCCATTATCTGCAGTCGTTCCATCACACTCAACAAAGTGTAATTTCCGTCTACTGCTCCTTTGCCAAAGCCAAAGCCTGGGTCGAGGATAATATCTTTCTGTCCTAAGGCACGCAACTCTTGTACTTCACGTGAGAAGTTGATGAGCATATCGTGTAGATTGGCTGCCGTAGACATTAATATATAAGGTGTACCTAATTCGGCGACAGTAGGGAACATCTCTGGGTCTTTACCTTCTTCAACATCGTTGATGATGTCGGCTCCAAACTCTTCAACGGTGCGGCGAGCTATTGAAGCATGAAAGGTATCAATAGAGATGATGGCTTCTGGCTCTGCTTCTCGGATGATAGGGAGGGCAAAAGCTAATCGATTCATCTCCTCTTCGGCACTGACAGGGTCACTGTCGGGACGAGTGGAGCAAGCTCCAACGTCAATAATCTTTGCCCCTTCAGCCACAATCTCATGCGCACGTTGGCGAATAGCCTCCCTCTGTCTGTACCCGACTGCCGGCAAAGAAAGAGTCTGGTGTCACGTTCATGATACCCATAACGAGCGGATGACTCAAGTCGAGGAGCTGTCCCCTTACGTTGATAGTATAGTTAACGGGCTTCACGTCTGCCCCAAGGTTCATATTTTCCATATCCGCAAAGGTAATGCAAAAGTAGCATATACGTGAATTTTGAATTAAGAAATTTGATATGGTGGGGGAGACAGGGTAATCTTAAGACAGGGTAACAGGGGGTAGGGGATGTGTTGAGACAAAGTAACAGAAGAACAAAAGATTAGTAATAACATGGAATGGGACGTTATTTGTATAGAAAATTTAGCCTTATTGTGTTGCAGCTTAGTGGGTATTTTGATATGATTAACAGGTAAGATACGAATTATTTTTCATGAAAAATATTTCTTTTTCATGAAGAAAAAAATATTTCTTGTCGTGAAAAATAATTCTTTTTGTTCATGAAAATAATACGTGTTCGTTGTCTTACTGCTATCGAAAAAACATTTGTTATGATAACATGTTAATAATGTGAATTAACCCTTGATAGAGATTTGCACAGTTCTTTGTTCAATTTGTAAAGATGTCTTGAATAAAAGAGAGTTGGTATAAGAACTATTTTTCTATACATTTATTTGAAGGGTGTTTTGTTATATTCTCTCTGTTAAATCTTTGTTTACCCATATATCATAACCATTTGATTGTTTGTAGTCTTCAAAATCTTTAGCTGCGAATTGTATAAATTCCTTGTTTTTCTTTAAAGTTTATGCATTTGTGTGCATCATTATCTTCACAGTATTTTTGGAGTATTATATTTTTTTATATAGTACGCATAAAAGCTTTTTCCAAAAAGTGTCTTCCTTTTGCCATTTGCAAATGTGGCAGTCTTTTTTTATTAAGCCTGCTTGGTATGCTTTCGTAATGCCAATATTATAAAAACCTCCAGAATTTATAAAGTAGGGTACACAGTCGTTGTAGTTAATAGTTATTTCATATACCCCTTTTTCTACTATCTTTGTAATTTTGACAATTGCAGTTATCTTTTTTGTACATAACTTTTTCTTGATTTGAAAAGTATATTTTTTTGAACGGGGACACTAAAGGTGCTTGAGTACTTGCTATCCCTTTTGAAATTATATAATTTTATCCCATCCCCCTCTTTGAGTTTTTGTGTTATTTATGATCTTTGTAATATCTTCTTCTTTCTCTATGGATATTTCTATTATCCGTATACCTGACTTTATTTTTTTCTTCTGTGCATTTATGTGAAACATAGATTTCTATAAATATAGGATTATCTTCTTTTTGATGGTTTCTTTTTACAAAGAAGGTCTGCAATGAAATTCCCTGTACTTGCGTTCAAGAAGACACTCTGAGTAATAGTCTTTGAGGTTTCTTTCTGTACGTTTCTCTTTTTTTACAATCATACTCGTTGTATAAAGGACATTCTTTGTTTTTTTATACAAGTATCATATTGTATCATATCTAAGATGATTTCTTTCTCTTTATTGAACCATTCTGCTATTTGTATTTCAGCTATAGAATGTAGATATTTATCATAATCACATTCTTTCTTCTTGTGAGCAAAATGCCAACGTCTTTCTTTACCATATTTGCCAATGACCTCTTGTTTACAATGTGGACAGAGAAAAGTTTCGTCTTTTCTTTCTATGGTTTCTTCTATTCTTAGAAGTTTTTCCATTGCAATCTAATGCAAAGTGTTGAATTTTTGCTTATCTTATTCATTCTGCTGTTTTTTTGATTGGAGATTATCATTTATCCTTCATATTTTTGTGTGCCTTGTTATGTAATAAGTTTAATTTATCATGCTATATTTCAGAAGACCTCCTTTTGAAAAGTTCTTTGGTAAGATATTTTGCTAAATCTAATCTTGCTGTCACTGCTATCACATGAAATTATTACTTAACTCATTAGTTTACAGTAGGGTTGAGTGAAATGTTAAAAGTGACAGCAAATTAAAATGAATAAAATTTAAAGGAGACAAAAATGCCACAAATTCTTATAGACAGAAAAACATGTTCTAAATGCAATACTTGCGCAACTGTATGTGTAATGGGAATCATTGATAAATCGACAGCCTTAAATTATCCAACCATACCTGAAGAAAAATTGGATTATTGTTTAAAATGTGGTCATTGTGAGTCTTTTTGTGCACAGAAGGCTCTTACCTTAGATTTCCTTCTTGACGAAAAAATTAATACGTCTTTTTTGGATAGTCAGATTGAACCACAGAATATAGCATTGTATATAAAAAGTCGACGTTCTGTGAGACATTATTCTTCAAAGACAGTTAATAAAGAGTTAATTGCTAAAGTTATTGATATAGCCCGTTATGCTCCATCTGGAGGGAATGGACAACCAGTAAAATGGATTGTTATTCATAAACCATCAGAGGTAAATCGTGTTGCAAGTTTAACCGTTGATTGGATGCGAACTATTCAAAACACATCACATCCTCTAGCAGATTATGTACCTGCAATAATTTCAACTTGGGATAGTGGTTTGGATTTGATTTGCCATAATGCTCCCCATTTACTTTTTGCACATGTTCCTATTGAGCCAATTGATGACCCTACCGAAGCAATTATTGCTTTGACTCATTTTGATATTGCTGCGCCCGCTTTTGGTATCGGTACATGTTGGGCTGGATTCGTAAAGTTGGCTATAGACAATTATAAACCATTAAAGGATTTGTTATCAATACCAGAAGAACGTAAAGCGGCTTGTCCAATGCTATTTGGATATTCAAGTTATAAAATAACTTCTATTCCGAGACGCAATCCTGTGGATATTACATGGAAGTAAAATAGAAGTTACTTAATGACTAAAATGGTGTATTAAACAGTTAATCTTGATTCAGTAAAAAAATAATTTTTGTTTTACTGAATCAGACTCTAATCAACTAACAATTAAGAGGGATGGTTTTTTTCAGGAACTCTCTCCAACATTTCCAAAAAAACAACATTCCCATTGTTTTTGCAGCCAAACTAACAATTTGACAATTAAGATTTATTCCATATTTATCAGCAATAACTCTGACTTGACTTTTTTCTGAATATTGTCTTTAATACAGTTCTGGCTGGCAAATCGGGTTTTTTGCAACAAGAAAGTGAGAAAAATTCAGATATTTTTCTTTTTCAATTCATAACTTATTGACATTTTTTTCTTTCAATCTTTAAAAGTGCTGACTTGACTTTTTGGTGGTGGCAAAAACTCTCATGAGATATTTCATACATAAGTTTTTAAATCAAAAAAAGTATGATAAAACACAATATATGGATTGAAAACTTTTTTTGAAAATAACTTTTGGGCAGGTTCAAGTTGCATTATCAATGAACCACCCATAAAATGCTCAACACTATCAAACATCAAGGATTTTAAAATTTCAGAAGTTATTCTGAAAGGGATATTAGACACAACTTTAAAATTTCTTTTTTTGGTATGGTGTAACATCTAAAATCACAATCAATAATTTTGACATTCGTGTTGTTAGAAAACTTGTTTTTTAGAATGGACAATAGCGATTTATCATTCTCTATTGCAATTATATTTGTGCATTGACGAACTAAATGAACAGTCAAAAATCCTTTTCCGGCACCAATATCTATAACAGTGTCGGATTCATTTATTTTCGCAATTTTAATTGCATCATCTATCAGCACTTTATCTATAGTAAAATGCTGTCCCGTGTATCTTACGGGCAGTTTATTTTTTATCATTACTTATTTCTTGCTGAATTCAAGTTCCAAATGCAACGGAATTCATATTAATAATTTGTTTAAATTTTTCGTTTGGTGTGAGGTATCCAAGTCTTTTACGAGGTCTATTATTTAGATTGTTTTCAATCCATTTAATACGCTTGTTGGTTACTTCACTAAAGTCCGTACCCTTTGGGATATACTGCCTGATAAGACCGTTAGTATTTTCATTGGCACCACGCTCCCAAGAGTGGTATGGCTTACAAAAATAGAAATTAATATCTAATTTTTGTGCTATATCCTCGTGTTTTGCAAATTCTTTTCCATTATCAGCCGTTATTGTGTGTATTAAGTTTTTTACTTTTCGTAATGCCCATACTGTAATCTTTGCTACAGGGATGGCTTCTTTCCCTGATAGCTTACGTATCCATACTCTGCTTGTTGCTCTATCATTAATGGTTAGAATAGCACCTTTGTGATTCTTTCCAATAATTGTATCTATCTCTAAATCACCAAATCTTTCTTTTTGCTCTACAATTGAAGGTCGCTGATCAATCTCCACTCTATTCGGAATAAATCCTCTACCTGCGTTTTTAGAACCACGCTTTGAATATTTGCGTCCTTGCCTTCTAAGAGATTTATGAAGATCCCCACCTTGTCGTTTATCTTGCCATATCCAACAATATATAGTTTCGTGAGATACCATAGCTATATTTTCTACTTGGCTTCTGCCCACTATCTGCTCTGGGCTCAAGTCCTTTCGTAGAAGCTTTTTTACACGCTTCTTCATAGCTTGTGTAAATACCTCCTTTCGCTTCTTTTCAACCTTACGTTTATCTGCCTTTCTTTGGGCAAGATCAGGGTTGTATTTTCCACTACGACTATCGCAATTGCGTTTTATTTCTCTATAAATATTACTCCTATCAACTCCAATAGCTTCAGCTATATCTTTTTTACTCATCGGAACTTGCAACATCTTAGAAATTGCATACCTTTGCTTTTCGGTTATATGTTTACTCATCTACAACTTTTATTTCTTTGGACGGACAATAAAAACAAAGATAGTAACATTTATCCATTCAGCAGAGAACAGAGGGAATTGTCTCTCTTTTCTCTCTGAAAAAAATATTACTTATGCAGCTATTAATCCTTTTCTTTAAAAGTTGCATTTATAACTTGAACTCAAGAAATAAAACTATTCTTGTAAGATACTTAATAGCTTCTCTATCTTTAGAAAGTCTTTAGCACTCTATATATAGGAAGAAAAAAATAGGATATGCCAGTCACCTGACACATCCTATATTATATAATGTTTAATGATAGTCTGTCTGTTGACAGGCAGGACTTAGGCGTTTACACGACCCAAGTAGCTACCATCGCGAGTGTCAATCTGGATAACCTCACCCTCATTGATGAAGAGAGGAACGCGAACAACAGCACCAGTCTCAAGCGTAGCAGGCTTTGTTGCGTTTGTAGCAGTGTTACCCTTTACACCTGGCTCGCTGTGTGTAATTGTCAAAGTAGTCTTAACAGGCATCTCAGCGAGGAGGATTGTACCGTCAGAAGTATCTGTAACAACTTCTACAACGTCACCTTCCTTCATGTAGTCAGAACCAGTGATTTGGTGCTTAGAGATAGGAATCTGCTCGAAAGTCTCCTGATTCATGAAGATGTAACCAGTTGAATCCTCATAGAGGTACTGGTAAGGACGACGCTCAACACGAACATCCTCAAGCTTGAAACCAACCTGGAAGGTACGCTCAAGCACACGGCCGTCAGCAACATTCTTCAACTTTGTGATCATAACGGTGTTACCCTTGCCTGGCTTACGGTGCTGGAAGTCGATGCAAGTCCAAATTTTACCATCAAGACGAATACATGTTCCAATCTTGATTTCCTGTGAATTAATCATAATCTGTTAATATCTAATTTATTATTTTTATACGTTGATATCTCACTAATGCGGTGCAAAGTTACAGAAAATATGGAAAAAAACATAAATAAAGAGCGTAAAAATCATTGTTTTCTTGGTTAATTCAAAAAGATTAAGTAATTTTGCAGCCCATAATGGCAGGTTTTATCCTGTTGCTCTTATAATTTGCATAATAACAATAAAATAGGATAAGAAAATGAAAAGAACATTTCAGCCGCACAACCGTCGTCGTGTAAACAAGCACGGTTTCCGCGAGAGAATGGCAACAAAAAACGGCCGTCGTGTATTGGCTGCTCGTCGTGCCAAGGGTCGTAAGAAGTTAACTGTTTCTGACGAACATCACGGAAAGTAAAAAGTACGCTGTTTCCCTTAGAGGGAATTAGTGCGAAAACGGAAAGAAGTAGAGACTATTCTTTGCTTCTTTCCGTTTTTTTATCTACCTTTGCCAAGTATAATGTTTAGTTGACGGGTTGACGAGTTGACTGGTTGACAAGTTATATGCTAATATTAGGAGTTGACAGGTTAACAGGTTAACAAGTTGACAAGTTAGAAGAAAAGTAAACAAGTTGAATGACAGCAAGAGAATTCTTCCATAAATTTAATAGCACATATATCTGGGGTAATATCCTGGCTATTGTTATTCTTGTGTCGATGCTGTGTATAGGAGTTAGGTTTGGACTTGACTACTACACGCTCCATGGTGAGTCTATCGTTGTGCCAAATGTGATTCATAAGCAGTATGATGAGGCTGTGGATATTATGGGTAAGGTCGGACTGACGATTGAGGTGACGGATACAGGATATGTGAAGGAGCTTCCTCCAGACTGTATTCTTGAGCAGTCACCAGTTGGTGGTAAGCGTATTAAATCTACTCACGTGGTTTATGTAACCATCAATGCGGCAAGTGCTCCATCACTTGTAATCCCTGATATTATTGACAATAACTCACTTCGAGAGGCACAAGCACAGTTGCTCTCTATGGGATTCAAGGTGGGTGAACCTGAATATATACCAGGAGAGAAAGACTGGATTTATGGTATCTTAGTCAAGGGTAAGCATGTTCAAGCAGGTGACCGTGTTCCATCAGATGCTGTGATTGTGTTGCAGGTGGGTGATGGTACGCGTCAGATTTCTGATACATCAGGTTTGAAGGAGCCTGAATATGAAGAAGTAGAAGTCGTAGAGAAAGTTCCTAAGTATGATGAGGTTGAGGAATATGTGGAAGTACCAGTTGACGAGAATGGCAACGAGATAAAGATGGACATGGAAAGACGAACGCTGGTAGTTCGGGTTCTTCTTCACAGTCGGGCTTGCCTGCTGATCCATCTTCGGTTAGACCAAAAGAATAAAGTGCAATGATGACAGAAGAAGAGACGATATTTGACGATGAATTTAACGACGACTTCCTTCCCACTGCGTCTAACGAGGGGGGGGAGAAGGAGAGTTGTATGAGCACTTCCGTGTCATTGTTGATAAAGGTCAGGAGCCAGTTCGTATTGATAAGTTCCTCTTTGAACGAATGCAGCACTCCAGTCGTAATCGTATTCAGAAGGCTGCCGATGCGGGCTATATCCATGTGAATAATGCGCCAGTGAAGAGTAATTATAAGGTGCGTCCAGAGGATGTTATTACCTTGATGCTCGACCGCCCGAAGCATGACAATACGATAGAAGCTGAGGATATACCTTTGGATGTTGTCTATGAAGACGACGTTCTGATGGTTGTCAATAAGCCCGCGGGTCTTGTTGTACATCCCGGAGCAGGTAATTTTCATGGTACACTGATTAATGCTATTGCTTGGCATTTGAAAGATATGCCTTCCTTTGACCCTAATGACCCAGAGGTTGGATTGGTACATAGAATAGATAAGGATACGAGTGGGCTCTTGGTGATTGCGAAAACACCTGATGCTAAACGGCATTGGGTAAGCAATTCTTCAATAAGACAACCCATCGCAGCTATAATGCTATCGTTTGGGGGAACATGACCGAAGATGAAGGGCGCATCGAAGGGAACATTGCACGTGATTCGAAAGACAGATTGCGCATGACGGTATTCCCTCCAGACTCAGAGGTTGGTAAGCCTGCAGTTACACACTATCGTGTCATTGAACGTTTCGGTTATACAACACTCATCGAATGTATCCTTGAGACAGGGCGTACTCATCAGATTCGTGCACACATGAAACATATTGGACACCCTTTGTTTGGTGATGAGCGTTATGGTGGAACAGAGATTCTGCGTGGTCAGCGGTCAAGTACTTACAAGGCTTTTATCCGTAATTGTCTTGCACTCTGCAACCGTCAAGCACTTCATGCACGAACCTTAGGCTTTGTTCATCCCGTTACAGGTGAGCAGATGGACTTTACCAGTGAACTGCCTGCTGATCTTTCTGCACTGATTGAAAAGTGGAGAGGTTTTGTAAATGGACGAGCTGACGAGGTTATCAGCTAACGAGTTGACGAGGGAATGAGTTGACAAGGCACTTGATTATTGGTGCTAAGGTTTGTTGGAAAAGTAGTAGATTCAAATAAAAAGAAATAAATAATATCCCGCATAAGCCTCCGAAGACATTTAAAAGATAGTTCTTAGTGAGGGAGATGAGGGAATAAAACATAAAAAAGACACAATGAAAGATTCAAAGCGTACAATCGCTATCGTCTGTGGTGGCGATTCCTCAGAACATGATGTTTCTATGCGTTCAGGACAGGGATTATACTCTTTCTTTGACAAGGAGCGTTACAATATATATATAGTTGATGTAAAGGGTATCGATTGGAATGTAGAATTGCCTGATGGTAGTTTGGCACCAATTGATAAGAATGACTTCTCATTTGTCATGAACGGTGAGCGTGTAGAATTCGATTATGCTTATATTACAATCCATGGTCAGCCTGGTGAGAACGGTGTGATGCAAGGTTACTTTGATCTTATCCAAATACCATACTCAACAGGCGGCGTGTTGGTTGAGGCATTGACCTTTGATAAGTATGTTCTTAACAACTATCTGCGTGGCTTTGGAATCAAGGTTGCCGATAGTATTCTGCTTCGTCGTGGTGAAGAATATGATGAGGCTGAGATTGAGAAACGACTTGGCATGCCTTGCTTTGTGAAGCCAGCGGCTGATGGTAGTAGCTTTGGTGTATCAAAGGTGAAGAATATTGACCAGCTCGCACCAGCTCTTCGTGTTGCTTTTATGCAGAGCGATGAGGTTATGATTGAGGCTTTCATGGATGGTATGGAAATCTCTCAGGGTGTTTATAAGACAAAGGATAAGGCGGTTGTCTTCCCAGCTACTGAGGTTGTGACAAGCAATGAGTTCTTTGACTATAACGCTAAGTACAATGGTCAGGTAGAGGAGATTACACCTGCTCGTATGTCAGATGAGACCGCTAAGCGTGTTGCAGCTGAGACAAGTCGTATCTATGATATTCTGCATGCTAATGGTATCATTCGTATCGACTATATTATCTCAAAGGATAAAGATGGTAAGGATGTTATCAATATGCTTGAAATCAATACCACACCAGGTATGACCGTTACCAGCTTTATTCCACAGCAGGTACGTGCAGCAGGCTTAGATATTAAGAACGTTCTGAGTGATATTGTTGAGAATCAATTTAAGTAAACTGACAGAATAAGTCTTTCGGAAAAGTAAAAGAGGGTATCAGAATTGCCATTGTCTTTATGACAGGCTTCTGATACCCTCTCTTTTTATGTTCGTTCGCTGATTAGTTGCGAACTATTGTTATTATCTTCTGCGAGTAGTTGCTGGACGCTTACCAACTGGACGTTTGCCAACAGGCTTCTTACCAACATTCTTCTTTGCTGCTGGGCGACTACCAACTGTTCTCTTATTAGAAGACTGAGCATTAGAGGTCTGCTTGGTTGTAACAGGCTCTTCGTGTACAATTCTTTCAGGCATCTTATTCTCTGGACGAGCAAAACCATCTTTCTCAGCACGCTTACTCATAGTCTTGATACGCTTGTCGAGGTCAGGGTGTGATGAGAACATACGCTGCCACTTGCTATCTTTTTGGACACCAGCATCCTCTTCTAACTTCTTGAGACGCTCGAATGCAAGTGCCATAGCCCAAGGGTTCTTACCATTCTTCTTGAGGAACTCATAACCATAGCCATCAGCCTTGCTCTCCTGCTTCTGTGAGTAGGTGGCGTTGAGGAGTGACTCTCCAAGGCTACCGAGCTGTGACTCGCTCAGTGCAGCAGCAGCTCCATTGGTTGATGCGATTCCATCTTTCAAAGCAGAGGTTAGCAATGCGGTACGGAAACCTTTCTTAGAGTCCTTATGTGCAACGTGTCCAAGTTCATGACCGATAACACCTAATAGCTCTTCATCAGTCATTGCATCCATCAAAGAAGAGAACACACGTACGCTACCATCTGGGCAAGCGAAAGCGTTTACGTCAGTAACATAATATACTTTAAAGTTCAAAGGAATACCTTCAACCGATGTCAGTCCCTGGGTGAGTCTGTTTAGACGTTTTGTGTATGGGCTTTTGGCATCACAAACATGGTTGTGCTCATCCATCCACGCAATATACTCTTTTACGTATTTTGCCATGTCGGCATCTGTTAATGTGGCTGCTTTAAGTACTTTTGTGGTACCTCCTGCAGCTTTGCCAATATTGAACTGAGCCTTCATTGGTAAGGTTCCTAAGAGGAGGAAGGCGCTCATACATACGCCGTAGATACTTTTTCTCATAAGAAATTGTTTTATTAATGATAATTTTCACTTGCAAATTTATATATAATTTTTTTAAATATTCAAGACTAATTTCCCTTTTCTATTGTTAGTAATTAATATTTTTAATGTCCCTCTTACTATTAATAATAACGGCAATAAGTAATCTGATATATCATCTTTGGTTGTTGTGTTGAGGCTTAACACAGATTGTGTTGACGCTTAGCACCAATGGTGCGAAGCACTCAATACTATGCTATAGGTACTTAGAAAGGGTGTTATTTGGGTTAAAAACGATGTTAACTTCTATAAGGTAATACTATTCTCATAAATCTTACTCGGTAGAAATGTTCATCAATAAAAAAAGGACAACCCGATTGGATTGTCCTTGTATGTTTGAATCTTCCTTTATTAGTTTCGGTTGTTTCCGAGGAAACGGAGGAGATAAAGGAAGAGGTTGATAAAGTCAAGATAAAGACTCAATGAACCAAGAAGTGCAACCTTCTGTGCTCCCTCGCCGGCATCTGGTGCCATTCGCAAGTTTTGTTTAATCTTCTGTGCATCCCAAGCGGTAAGACCTGTGAAGACAAGAACACCGATGCCACTAACGATCAAGTCGAACATTGTACTCTTTAAGAAGATGTTTACCAATCCTGCGATGATAAGACCAATCAGTGCCATAAAGAGTATACCGCCCATCTTGGTTAAATCCTTCTTTGTTGTAGAACCTATCAAAGCCATAGCTCCGAAAGTTCCTGCTGTAATAAAGAAGGTTTTAGCGATGGCTGCTGAAGAAAAGGCAGCGAAAATCCAACCTAATGTCAGTCCGTTGAGAGCAGCAAAGGCAATGAACCATACTGTTGCTGCAACGAGTGACAGTCTATCGATGCGTGAAGAAAGGTACCATACAATACCTACTTCAACCAAACCTGCCACAAGTAATGGACCGCGTCCCATATAGAGGAGTTGGATGAGGGCAGGAGAATTGCCAGCACCATAGGCAATAACGCCAGTGATAGCAAGTGCCATAGCCATCCATACATATACCTTACGCATCAGTGATGGAAATACACGTGACATTTCTAAGTCGCGCTCTTGGCTACTTGTCACGTTTGTGAAATTGTCAAAATTCATATTCATAATCTTTCTTTGTTTGTTATCTGTTCTCTATTGCCACCATACTTGGCTCTGTGGCATAACTGTTTTATATTTGTTTGTTATGCAAATGCTATGCCATTTAATTGCAAATATAAAGGAAAGATTGGACACTAACAAATATAAAGTTGATTTTTGATTAATTTTATAATATTTAATTGGAGATAAACCCTTGTTTGATTTTTATATGCTTTATGCATGATAATTGGTATATTAATACTTTATTTTGCGTTTTCTTGTATTTTTATTTGCGTAAATAAAAAGTTTTGCATACTTTTGCAAGCGAATCGGAATATATATACAGTTATGAAGGTAAAAAACAGTAGACTTGAAGCATTGAAGATGTTAATTTCAAGTATGGAACTTAGTTCCCAAGAAGAAGTATTAAAGGAATTAGAGAAAGAAGGATTCAAACTGACTCAGGCAACATTGAGCCGTGATCTCAAGCAGTTGAAAGTGGCAAAGGCTGCTTCTATGAACGGAAAGTATGTATATGTTCTGCCAAATGAGACAATGTATCGTCGTGTGACGACTCCTCGTAAAGCAACGGAGATGATGCAGCGAAGTGGGTATATCTCGGTAAATATCTCGGGGCAGTTGGCTATTGTTAAGACACGTCCAGGTTATGCCAGTGCGCTTGCATACGACATTGATAACTCTGATTCACATTATATATTAGGTTCAATTGCGGGCGATGATACTATCTTCATTGCGCTTCGTGAGGGTGCTTCACGTGGTCAAGTGTTAGAGGCATTGTCGTATGTAATTCCTGAGATTGGATAGGAATCGTGCGTACTTACATCAAGTATCGACTTTTGATATTAATATATAAGGTGTAAGTCTTTAAAAAAACTCGTTTTATAAATTCTATAGAAATGGATTTATGAAACGAGTTTTTTGTATGTTTTATTCCCAATGTTTCCTTTTCTTTGTAGGATAAGTCGTTTGTAATTATTGCCATCTAAATTTGATATTTATATGCACAACTCACCTATAGGTGTGTATAATTTTGTTTATTTAATATGCAAATTACTGAAAAGTTATCACTTTTCGATGTAAATTTGATTTTATTTCTTACTTTTGCGAAGAATAAAGTTGTATATAGGATTATGGAAGAAGCGATAAAGTTAATAGGCGAAAGATTAAAAGGCTTACGTGAGTCTTTGGATATCTCAGTAGAAGAAATGGCAGAAACCTGTGGTGTCACGGATGAGAAATATCTAAAAATGGAAGCAGGAGAGAGCGACTTGTCGGTTAGTAGGCTATATAAGTTGTCTCAAAAGTATGGTATTGCGTTGGATGCTTTGATGTTTGGTGAGGAGCCACACATGTGTTCTTATTTCCTTACACGTAGGGGGAAGGGTATGAGCGTAGAGCGTAAGTATGCCTATAAATATCAGAGTTTAGCAAGCGGATTCAGTGGTCGTAGGGCGGACCCCTTCCTTGTGACGGTAGAGCCAAAGCCTGAAGATGCCCCTGTAAATATGGATATACACCCTGGACAAGAGTTTAATATGGTTTGGGAAGGGCGTATGGATCTTAGGTTAGGGGATAAACGATTTGTTTTAGAACCAGGTGATTGCATTTATTTCGATGCTAATCAACCTCATTGTATGCGTGCTTTGGATAACGTACCAATGCGCTTCTTGGCTATTATATTTTAGGTTTAGTTTATTCATAACCTCTAAAGGAATAGTGACGATGGTATATCGTGTACTTTAGAGAGGGGTATAGTCTTTTAATATGTTTATTTTGTGTGATATAGGAAAACCTATAAAGCATAATGTTAATTCAAAAGAATAAAATGATAGAAAGATATTTAACACAAACACATTTTACTTCAGAGGAAGATTTTCGTGACAACCTACATTTCGTAGTTCCTGAAACGTTTAACTTTGCTTACGATGTTATGGATGAGTGGGCGAAGGTTGCACCAGATAAGTTAGCTTTGCTGTGGACCAGTGAACGTGGAGAGGAGTTGAGGGCAACGTATGCCGAGTTTAAAGAGCAAACCGACCAGGCAGCAGCTTACTTCCTTAGTCTTGGTATTCGACGTGGCGACAAGGTTATGCTGATATTGAAACGTCATTATCAATGGTGGATTTCGATGATGGCGCTGTGCAAGATAGGTGCTGTGGCAATTCCTGCAACCCATATGTTGACGGCAAGTGATATCGTTTATCGAAATCAGCGTGCGTCTGTAAAAGCTATAATATGTGTCAATGATGAATATGTGACTACGCAGGTTCGAGAGGCTATGTCCGAGAGTCCAACGGTAGAGGTTCTTGTTGCTGTTAACTCTTGGGCACAGAAGGGTTGCCCTGTAGCAGAGGGATTTCATGATTGGTTTGCTGAATGGGAGAATGCTCCAACCTTTGTGCGTCCAGAGGAAGTGAATGTAAATGAAGATACGATGTTGATGTATTTCACAAGTGGTACCAGCGGTGAACCGAAGATGGTGGCGCATGATCATCTCTATGCGTTAGGACATTTAGTAACAGGTGTTTTCTGGCATAACCTTGATGAGGATAGTATCCATCTAACTGTGGCTGACACGGGATGGGGAAAGGCTGTGTGGGGTAAACTTTACGGACAATGGTTTGCGGGTGCAACGGTCTTCGTATATGATCATGAGAAATTTTCGGCAGAGAAGATTATGCGTATGATGGAGAAATATCGTATTACTTCGTTCTGCGCACCTCCAACTATCTACCGTTTTATGTTGCAAGAGGATTTCTCGCAGTATGATCTTTCTGCGCTGAAGTATTGCACTACGGCTGGAGAAGCTCTTGAACCAGTTGTCTTCCAGAAGTTTTATGAGCTTGTGGGAGTCAAGATGATGGAAGGTTTTGGACAAACGGAAACGACAATGACTTTGGGTACTTTCCCTTGGGTTAAACCTAAGCCAGGCAGTATGGGTAAACCGAATCCGCAGTATGATGTTAAGTTATTGAAGTCGGACGGCTCTCCGTGTGAAGATGGTGAAAAGGGTGAAATCTGTATAGATACCAGTGCTGGGAAGGCGATAGGACTCTTTAAGGGATATTATCGTGACCCAGAATTGACTGAGAAAGTTTGGCATGATAATCTTTATCATACTGGTGATTTGGCATGGCGTGATGAAGAAGGATATTATTGGTTTGTAGGTCGTGCTGATGATGTTATAAAGAGTTCGGGTTATCGTATTGGGCCGTTTGAGGTAGAGAGTGCACTGATGACTCATCCTGCAGTTGTTGAGTGTGCAGTAACGGGTGTACCAGATGAGATACGTGGTATGATTGTAAAGGCAACTGTTGTTCTTGCCAATGATTGGAAGGGTAAGGCTGATGATGCATTTGTGAAGGAATTGCAAAATCATGTGAAGCGTGTGACAGCTCCCTACAAGTATCCACGTATCATAGAATTTGTTGATGCGTTACCGAAAACAATCTCTGGAAAGATTCGACGTGTGGAAATTCGTGAACGTGATAAGCAGTAGATAGATTTGTTTTCTTTTTAAGCATGTCTTTATATTATATAATGTGTAGTGCATAATTTGGGGCTTTAAAATGTGGTATAAAGAAGAAAAAAATGCAATTTTTTTGAAAGTTTTTTTCTTCAAAACATTTGGTGGGAGAGGAAATTCTGTATACCTTTGCATTCGCTTTACAAAAACAAGCCACATGGCAAGTTACTTAAAAGCAG